>VFQM010000203.1_pt1 | contig 73540 bp, 48 predicted proteins | sample 3512391 | NCBI WGS metagenome assembly VFQM01 (sample SAMN10412369, study PRJNA504923) | tailings metagenome | isolation source: Replicate 1 from Balatoc abandoned mine | place: Philippines | reverse complement strand
AGAAAATGACACTTTTCGAACCTCGAACGTCAACAAAGCGATCGAGCTAATTGCTGAACTTTCAAGCGATTACACACAAAAAAAAGAGCGACAAACCAACATAGATGATGATTTGTCGCCTTCAGTAGTCCCGGCAGGAATCGAACCTGCATCTTCAGAATCGGAATCTGAAATACTATCCATTGTACTACGGAACCAGTTAAAATCTAACATCCCCCCTGCTAAGGAATCTTTTTTCATTTTGTTGCTTATCTTTTTTCCGGCAGGAATCGAACCTGCATCTTCAGAATCGTCCCGATCACTATCGGGATGAAATACTATCCATTGTACTACGGAACCAAGTAAGTAATTGCAAAAGTAAAGCTTTTCGCTTACATCAAACAAAAAAGATGGCTCTCACCATCTTTTGTTGTCTTCGATTATCTTCCAAAATCGTCCTGCACCCTAACGATATCGCTCTCGTCAGAAGGGGCTGCGGCATCTGTATGCTGCCATATTTCGGCTAATACACCCCATTCTTTACGTCCCACCAATCGATGGCGTTGACCCTGCGCCAGGCGTATTTCATCACCTGGATTTAAGATATGCTCTTCACTTTCTACATCGGTAAGGCTGGTGACCACGCCCACAACGCCCGCCACACTTCTCCAGATTTCTGCACGTCTGTGGTGATATTGCCACGATAAACGCTTACCCGGTTCTACCACGAGTATTTTAGGACTCAACTTACCGCTTATGCGCAAAGAGGCAAGTTCTACATGGGGGAAAAATAACTTTGCAAAAAGTTCGGCCTGTTTTTCATCTAATACAAAGAAACCTCCCCAGGGTCTGGTAAAATCCCTGGATGCAACTTTGAGTTTGAGCTTGTTCAAATAGTCTTGTATTTCTGTGAATACATCTTCACGGTTTGTCGTGGTGAGTTTAAGGTCAATCATTGTTTATCTACTAATACTATTTATTGAAAAAGATTTGCAGCACCCAGCAGAGCAGCCTCTTCTCCAAGAGCCGCGCAAACTATGGTGGCTGCTATACCATGCCGCGACAAGTTAGCCATAACCTGTGGTAAAAATAAGGATGCGGCTTGAGAAATGTTTCCACCCATGATGATCAGCTCCGGGTTTTCTTTCTGTATAAAATCCTTCAGGAAGAGGGTTATGTTAGATGTAAAATCGGTAAATAGTTGCAGAACATGCTCATTGGATGAATGCAGGGTGAGCAGTTCTTGTACGTCTTTTACCTGTTGTCCACTGCGCTTGTAGTATTGATTAACAAACCATCGGGTAGAAAAATAATTATCTGCTATGCTGTCCATGAAAGGTGAAGGGCCCAGGTTTGCATCCAGTGTAATACCATTATGATAAGTCGCTGTACCCGTACCCGTGCCAAGCGTCAGGCCGATTACATGTTGATAATCTTGTCCGGATCCGGCTGCTACTTCTCCTTTCAAAAAACAAGCCGCGTCATTCATCATCCGGATATTACTGGTGTCTATCTTTAACCGGTTTGCGATGTGATCTTTAACTGGCATGTCGTAGAGTGCCTCATATTTATCAAGTCCTTTTATTTTTGATATACCTTTTTCATAATCGAAAGGACCAGGCATAGCAAAGCCTATTCGTACTGCTGCCTGCGGGTATTTTTCAAAAACAGATTCTATGGCTTCGCACCAGGTGTTGAGTATTTCGTATGCAGAACCTTTGCTGTTTACCCGAATGCGGATATAGCTCGGCTTTAGTATTTCATTTCTTTCTATATCAATTAATGCGGCAGTAAGATGTGAACCTCCAATGTCAACCCCTAATACATGTGTAGTGCTATTCATCAAAATTATTGTATCAAGAGTTTTAACATGTTGATCTTTACACCTGTATTGATCTCCAGCACATACATGCCGGTAGACAATGGAGGCAGGGTAATAGCAAATTTATTATTTGTGAATGTTGATTCAAGGGCAATTTCATTTCCTTTTAAATCTGTCAGCTTGAGGGAGCTGTTTGAGGGAGCACCCAATAAATAAAAAAAAGTTTTTGCTGGGTTAGGAAATACAGTCAACTTAAATAGTTGTTCATCGATGTCTGTTACCGGAGTCCACATTTCCGGAAGTTGTTGAATAACTTCAGGGGGAAGTACAGCGTGATACAAGCGTACTTCATCCAATATCCCTCTGAGAAAATAGTTACTCTCTCCCTCCTCTTTTCTGCCAAAGGTTAATGATTTATTGGTTTGGGCAATGGTACCTGTATGCGTTGTAAATGTATCCAATGTGCCATCTATATAAACTTCCATCGAAAATCCTGTATAGACTACAGTTATGTGATAGAAGCGACCAAGTTGAAGCGGTGAAGAACTGTCCAGATCTTTAGTGCCTGAACTTGTTTTAATAGTCCATCGCAAATGATTGTTTGGTGTAATTGAAATTTTCCAGCGTTGCTCCCAACTTCCGTGGGAAAGCAAAAATATTTCTTCTGGTACACTTTGAAGATAAACCCAAAGTGATGCCGTGATTTTATCTTGAACATTCAGGCGAGTGTCGGAAGGAGTAAGAATGATGTCATCGCCTGCATTAAATAAATAGGCCTTATCAGATTCTCCTCGTGCATCATCGGCAGGTGTTACACCTGTTGAATTGGCATGAAAGCCATTACCACTGTAGTCCAGCGTATTACCATCCAGGGGATAGTAAGCAAGTGGTTGTGGAATTTCATCATTCATATTTTTTACCAGTACCTGCTTTGTAATCTCAGCGGTCAACATATCCTGATCGGTTACAACACAGGTAATCGTAAAGATGCCTTCTGTTGCAGGTAGCTGCCAGGTAATTGAAGCATTTTGCTGATTGCTCAGTGTACCTCCATTGACTGACCATTCGTACATCAACACATCGTTATCTTCATCGTCAGCCATACACTGAAATACTGTACTTGCAGAAATTGTAAATATTTTCTGATCAGGAAGAATGGCACTTGCCACAGGCTCCTGCGGTATGTTTTCTACTACTGTAAAAAGAAGGCTGTCTCTTACTATATTACCCTCATCTGTTATCTCAAGTAGTAATTTCCTGTTCCCTGCTATTGTCGGAATAATATAAATTAATTCATTTGCTTTTTCTGATGAAATTAACTCATTGTCGACATACCACTTATATGTGGCTTGAGCAGGTATATTTTCTGTAGTGGCAAAAAATGTAACCTCCTCATTAAACTCAATTGTACTTTTAGCAGCACTCAGTGCTTTTATGCGCATCTTGGGCGTATAATTATAGCCATAATAATAATCTACAACTTCTTCTCCCGCATAAAGTTTTCCTGCCTGCACCACCAATGGAATGTCCGAAGGAACATAGGTTAGCACTTTTACCTGATCGGCTTCCATATTGATCATGATACTTCCGGAAGCCTCTGTTGCCAATACCAACTCCGTTATTGCATCATATACAGTATAGGTACCTGCGGGTAAATCAACATTTACCTGATGGGATATGCTATGGGGATTATACAGCGCATATGAGGCTAATGTATTGCTTGAAAAGAAATCCGTTTTGGTAAGGTCCAATAAAAGGATGCCTTCGACATTGGTGTCCTCTACTATCGCAGCCAGATAACCAACATGCGAAGAACCGTAGAGTGCGAGATTCGTAGCAGCCCAGCCGCTTCGTTTGGCATCGCCTGTTCCGTATAACGGTTTCCCTTCCCAAACTTCTTTGAGTGCTTCATAAGCAATGCACGATTCAGGATCATGAGTGTTGCTCCACGTATAATCATCCTGGCTTGCAGGTGGTAGCGCAGCGGGATAAAAAAGTCGGCTGGCATTGGCTACATTTAATAACCACTTGGATAATGAACGAGCAAAGCGTTTGTCATATCGTATTACAGGTGCAAGTGCTGCTGCCTGCTGGAAACCATTCATGGCAAAAGCGTAGTCGTTTCCATTGTCATTGGCTTCACCAATTAATCCGTCTACACTACTGCCATTCCATGTACCTACTATCGAACCCCAGCCACGCAGTGGGCCGCGATCAAAACACCAGAAAAGTATTTTTTCTATATCATACTGTGTGTCTAACTCAGCATTCATTTTTGCAGCGACCAACGCACCATAAGGCAATTGCAATTCATAAGAAGGATTTGAATTGAGGTTTGTCAAAAATTCAAGACCCTGTTGTGCACCATACAGATACTCACGATTACCCGTAGTTTGGTAGGCATGGTATAAAAGCCAGGCTATTCCACCCGCAGCCTCTGGTTCTTTTACACCCTGACTATTGCCAGTCATGGTAATTAAATTCCATGCCCTGTAATTCATATCAGGTACAGCCCAGGGTGCTGTATTTCCACCCATAGCCTTTACGGCACGAAGCCATTGATCTGCTACTGAAACAAATTGCTGATCGAAATCACTGGTGTTTGGATATTGCGTATACAACTGATAGAAGAAAATATTGGGCATTACATCGTACCACCAATCGTTTCCGGTAGTGGTATTATAGCCATTCAGGTAAACATTTTGATTATTCGTTTTATTATAAAAGTCTTTGGTTTTTTCAACCCAGTTAATTCCGTTTTGATTTTGTTTGTTGATGCCTATCAAAGAAGCCCCTACCATGGCCGGAATAATATTGATGGCTTCTGCCTGATTGCTGGTATTAGTGCCTACATAGGTTTGCAATAACACCGGACTTAATTCAGGGTAATTAATTCCTTCATTTTTAAAGGATACTAAGGGTAAATATTGGCCTGAGTTTGAAGTAGAAAATACCAATGCATCGTAATCTGCTGCCACTTTTTTCCAATCGCGCATGCTATAATTGAGTGGCATATTTTGCATTAACGCAATACGTGCAACATCAATCTGTTGGTTTTGTGCGTATGAATTTATTGAAAAAAAGAAAATGATAATCAGGATTACTTTTGAACGCATGGTGCTGGTATTAGATAATGAAAAATCACCCCGGAATAATCCAGCAAAGGATATCCGGGGTGATGTATTTAAATGAAGATTATGGTTTTTCGATGTTATACAAACTAACCACCTGTGTTTCAGTAAGTGGTGTGTTGTAAATACGCACTTCATCCATTCTGCCAACAAAGAATCCACCCCAGTTCAGATAATTAGGATCAGCTTCGTTCAATGAGTAACCATTGGTAGGTAAATCCTGACCGATAGTTAAATTTACCGGTGTAGCAGATAAGTTAACCGCAGTACCTGGTGTATTGTCCCAGTCTCTCACTTTAACACCATTAACATAAAATACCATATGCCCGTTACCAAAAGTAACTACCACATGATACCAAGAACCTTGTGTTAAAATAGGATCTGCATTGTCTCTGTCATAATAAGCAGGATCAGCAGCACCTGTTACATCAGCCTTCACTGTCATAAAAGCTTTTGGATCAGCCTGCATGTTTAGCTTGTAACCATTCCAACGGTTAAGAGCAACCATGTATTGGTTATTGATAATCGGATCGTTTATGTCTTGCTTCATCCATAATGAAATAGTCATGGTTTGTGGATTCAACTTTGTGTTGTATGGAACTTCAACATTCGCACCTTTATCAAAATAAATAGCTTTGTTGGCTACACCGTAACGATCTGTTGTCCAGCTCGGAACACCTGCACCCCAAAACTGATGACCGGTTTTTAAAGTACCATCCAAGCCGTTTGGTGATTCATCGTTGGCAGTAGTACCTGTGCCCTCATCAAAACGCCAATGCGCTACCAGGTTGGCAGGAGCAATCGGTTCGATAATGGCTTCTTCGTACGTGGTAATGGCTTCCTGTAAATTTACATTAGCATTGTCTACCTGAACTTGTGTAACTGCATTGTTTGCAACAATAGCTTCAGCCGCATCAACAGCCAGTTCAAGTGGCGCTTTGGAACCGACAAGATATTGTCCTTCCTGATTTCCTTCTTCAGTGCTTTCCAGTAATTCTGTTGCTTCATCGATGGTAGCCTGTAAAGCAGTTTTGTCTGCATTAGGTCCATCGTCATCATCTGAACAAGAAATCACTAACACAGTACCTGCCATTAATGCAAGTGCCCATGCCATGTTTTTTAATTTGTACTTCATAGTTTGAATTGTTTAGTTAAAAAATTTGTTAAAAGCTTTTATTGGTTATTCGTCAATTGCAGTGTTTGTATCAATTTCTGTTTGTGGTATCAGGAAATACCGGTGTTCTGAATAGTTAAAACCTGTACCACCAAGTGCTGCTTCAGCTGTGGTTTGTCCATAACGCATCAAATCAAAATAGCGATGGAATTCAAAACCCAGTTCTACCCTGCGTTCGTGTCTGATAGCCTCACGCACCTGTGCTTGTGTTCCTGAAACGTCAGGCAATAAATTGGCTGGAATCACTCCAAAACCATCCAGTCCTTGATCATATAAATAACTTTCGCGTGCGCGCTTGCGCACTTCGTTCAATGGATCCAATGCTTCCGTTGTGCGGTTCAATTCATTCAGGGCTTCAGCTTTCATCAATAAGATATCGGCATAACGCAGGTATACATAATTGAGACTGGCATCTCCAATAATGGGTTCTTCACGTCTGGGTTGTAAATGCTTTTTCTGCAGATAGCCAGTTGGTGACCATAGCGGACTGAAATCTTCACCGTTAATCCACTTTTTGTTTTCGCGACCCACAGTATAATCCAGGCGAGGATCTGCAACACCGTCAAGGGTTACTTCGAATTCATCTACAAAAGATTGGAGTGGTACGTTGAAATAATAACCGTTCTCTGCAGGTGAACCGAACCATTGATTCAGATGACTGCCCAGTTTAGGTGTACTGCCGCTCAGATGCTGGATTTCAAAAATCGATTCTGTATTGTTTTGTGTCGAATCAATAAAGTTATTTTTATATACTGGCTCTAATGCGTATAAACCCAGAGCATCCAGATCACTGATTGCATCCACTGTCAATTGCCATTCTCCCTGGTACAAATGTGTCTTGGCTAAAAGTCCAAGTGCCGCACCTTTTGTTGCTCTTCCTATTCCGAAACTTGATTCATTTTCAAGCGCTACAACAGCATCTGTTAAATCTGTTTCGATTTGGTTATAGATACTGGCTACAGAAGACTTTCCTACATTAATCGCATCAAGATTAATAGGAGGAGAAAGTTTTAATGGCACTTCACCAAAAATATTTACCAATTGAAAATAGAAAAAGGCTCTAAGAAACTTTGCTTCTGCGATGACAGTAGCTTTTCTATTTGCATCCATTTGAATGCCGTCTGCATAATACAACAGGTAGTTAGCCCTGGTAATGCCTTCATAATAATGTTTCCATACTTTTTCCAGAAAACCGTTGTTTCTGGAATAGTTGAACTCATCCAGAAACTGAATATCGTTTTGATCACCAGCTCCCCCACCCTTTACGGCATCATCCGAAACAACATCACCGAATACCCATAAAGCATTATTGGTTGATGTAAATGAGGCAATGTTGTAGACACCTGTGATGGCAAGTAAAGCATGCTCTTCCGTCTTGTAAAAATTCTCATTCGAGTAAGTACCTTCCAACTCTTCTTCTAAAAAGTCGGCACAGCTGCTACTGAGTAAAGCGATGAGTATGATACAAGTGCGATATATATATTTCATATCCATACTGATTAGAAAGTTAGATTTAAGCCGATGTTATAAGACCGGGCAGACGGATACGTTCCCCAGTCCATACCTGCTGCCCGGTCACCTTGTCCTAAGGCATTATCACTGACAGTCATTTCAGGATCCATGCCCTGATATTTAGTAAAGGTGAGCAGGTTGGTACCTGATACATAAATACGTACTGCCGAGAAACCGTATCGTTCCAAAACACTAACAGGTATTTTATATCCGATCTGTAAATTCTTCAAGCGTGTATAAGATCCATCTTCAAGAAAGCGTGTTGAATACCTTGTGTTGTTACCCGAAGCATCCCAGGAAGCGCGAGGATGTTCGTTACTTGTTCCTGGGCCTGTCCAACGATTATCAAAATAATTTTGCGTTACATTAAATGGTCGGTAGAAGCCCTCGATGTCGCGGTTAAGTACAGAAAATATTTCCTGACCGTAGGCGCCCTGAAAAAACATAGACATATCCCAGTTCTTATAACCAAGTGATACATTCAACGCAGCGGTGAAATCAGGAATAGGACTACCAACATGTACTCTGTCGGCTCCTGTAATGTAACCATCACCGGTATGATCTTTATACTTTACATCTCCGGGTTTAATACCAGTGCCCTGATTGGCATGTGTGAAAATGTCTGCTGCATCCTGAAAAATACCCTGCATTTCATAGAGATAAAAAGAACCAATGGGATAACCTTTCTCCACAAGTGTGATATTGTCAGAGCCAATAGCGCCACCGGGGATGACCGGATTCACTTCCAGCACTTCATTGTGAAGTGTGGCTCCGTTCAGTGTTACTGAATAATTAAAATCACGAATGGTTCTTGTATGTGTGATGGATAATTCAATGCCCCTGTTCAGTACTTTACCATTATTGATAATGGCCGGAGCCGCTGTTCCTGCTGATGAAGCGATGGGTTGATTAACCAGTAAGTCTGAAGTTACTTTGTTGAAATAATCAATAGAAAAAGCAATTGCTCCATTGGCTATTTCTACATCCACGCCTGCATTTAACTGGTTACTTGTTTCCCATTTAACTTTACTGTTGCCCAGTTGATTAATTGCATAACCTACCGATACTGCATTGCCGTAAGGATAGTAATACGTATTGCCTACTTTGTCTACATAGGCATAATCTGCTATTTCCTGATTACCAATAGATCCGTAGCCTGCGCGTACAAAAAGTTTACTGAGCCAGGAAACATCCTGCAGAAAATTCTCCTGTTCCATCCGCCAACCCAATGATCCTGCATAAAATGTTCCCCAGCGATTATCGGGACCAAAGCGTGATGACCCATCTCTGCGCAAGGTAGCGGACACTAAATAGCGTTCTTTAAATTCATAACCTGCTTTTCCAAAAAATGAAAGTAAGGCATTGCCTACGCGACCTTCAGCATTTGTTTTTATTCCCTGCCCATTTCCCAGGTAAACAAGGCTGTTCTCCTGATCTGGAAAATCATTATCAGTGGCACTGAAAACATAGGTTTGGTTTTTTATTGCTTCAGTACCTAATAGAAAATTAAGCGTATGATCTCCGAGGTTTTTTTCATAAGTAGCAAAATTACTAAAGGTGAGTCCTTGAAAATCGGTGTCGGTTACTGTTAAACGATTGGGGTTATTGATACGGTTTAATGTACCCCAGTTTCTGTCGAAGCGTCTTTGATTTTGTGTGCTTACATCCAAGCCTATATTCGATACAAAAGAAAGTCCCTCAGCTAAATTCAGTTTGAAATACAGTTTACCAAACAAGCGATCATTAATACGCTTGTTATTATTGTAGGACAGCATACCTACTGGGTTGTAACCATCACCTAAAAACTGAAACAGATCAGGGCGGTCAACAAAATCACCAGTACCATCATAAATGGAAATTGCTGGTGTTCTGAAAAATGCATAGCGAACCACACTTCCTCCATTGCCACCTGCTCCATCACCAGAACTGGGAATCAGGTTTGTAGTAGCTTTTGATATATTAAAATTCACACCAGCAGTCAACCATTTGTTAACATCCGATTCGAGGTTGATCCTTGCTGTTATGCGTTCATAGTCACTTGATTTAATAATGCCTTCCTGATTGAAATAGCTTGCAGAAAGTGCATAGCTGGTTTTACCTTCGGTACCGGTAATTGAAAAACTGTGGGTTTGTAAAATCGCGTCACGCATAATGGCATCTACATGATCCACATCATCAAAACTCTGTGCCATTGTTTCAGTAATCAGTGGCCTCAGAAAAATGCCAGTCTTACCCACATTGTCATTGGCAGCAGCTTCGTTATAAAGTGTTACATAGTCAGCCGTGTTGGTCATGTCAATTAAACGTGTGGGTGATTGCACCCCAAACTGTGTATTAATCTGTACAGTAGGTTTACTTCCTCTTCCTGTTTTAGTAGTGATGACCACCACACCATTGGCAGCACGCGAACCATATAAAGCCGCAGCGCTGGCATCTTTTAAAATGGTCAGTGATTCTACATCTTGTAAGGAGAAAGCACTGATGTCTAAGGTTGGAATGCCATCAATTACATAAAGTGGATAGTTTCCACTATTGATAGAACCCACACCACGTACGCGAACTGAAACCCCCTCACCGGGTGCACCCGTGTTTTGTGTGACTACTACACCCGAAGCTCTTCCCTGCAAGGCCATGTCTAATGATGGAACCGGTAGTTTATTTAGAGCCGCTGACTGAACAGTGCTGACAGCACCCATGACTTTTTCTTTTTGCTCTGCGCTATACCCTGTCACCACAATCTCATCCAGCACTGCTGTATCTTCCACAAGTATGATATCCTGGGATTGATTTACAGCACTCACTTCTTGTGTCTTATATCCAATCAGCGAAATGATGATTACTGCATTGTTGTATTCAGCAGGGACTGATAGGGTAAATTTTCCCTCAGCATCAGTGGAAGTACCCAATGAAGTTCCTTTAATGTACACATTCGCACCAGGCAGTGGTGCTCCATTGCTTTCAGAAACTTTACCAAGCACTAACTTTTGTGCGCTGGCAACATGTGCCAGCGCAATCGTTATCAGGAATAGTAAACAGTATTTCTTCATAATTTTTTGTTGTGTATGTGCTTACTGTCGTTTTGCAGATGATGGTAGATAAGCAATCACCTTATCGTTAACCAGAATTTTATTGTCTTTCTTCTCAGGGTCACTTCCTGAGGGCAGTATTACAATCAGTTGTGCTGCACCGGCAGGAATTGTAAATGTTGTTTCGACTGTAATAGCTTTCGATAAAAATTGTTGTGTGAGTACATCATACAAGTCAACAGATTCAGCTGGTACATTCATGCTCACCTGTTTCGCTTCCGCATGCGGGTTGTAGTAGAGATAGGTGGGGAAAGTATTCTCTGCATAGAAGTCTGTAGTATTACAATTTAATTGCAGAATACCTTCCACATTTGTCTTTTCAATAATTGAACCGAAAATCCCCACTTGCGATGAGCTGTAGAGACTAAACATACTTTCGTGCGGTTGACCTTTTACCCACTTTGGTCCGTCACCAATCGCTATCGGGGAGATACCTTTCAGATTCTCCTTACCATAATCATCAAATTTTCTCAGGCCTTCGTAAGCAATTACATTTTTGGTAATCTCTTTTTGCTCAGGCAGCCACTGATGCGCATCATCAATTTCATAAGGATAAAACAGGCGTGCTGCATTCGACACATTTAACATCCATTTACCAATAGCCAGAGCGTAGCGTGGATCATATTTCACCATCGGTACCAATGGCCATGCCAGATCAAATGAATTCATCAGAAAGGCGTAGCCACCACCATCGGTAATGCTTCCCTGTAAGCCATGCACATCATAGTCACCCCAGCGCTCGGCAATCACTCCCCAGCCTGTACGTCCGTCTGCTGCCTTACATCCATCAAAAGTCCAGTTCAAATATTTTGTTATATCATAATTCGTTCCTTGCGTTGCATTCAGCTTGGCACCCATGAGCGCACCAAAAGGCATTAGCACCTCGTAGAACCTGCTTTCTGACTGGCTATCATAAGCATTCATTGCCGACATGGCGCCTTTCAGATATTTTTCATCACCAAATTTTTGATAAGCACTGTACAAAACATATGCATGACCGGCTGCCACATCCTGTTGGAGTGGAATATTATTCACCACACCTTTCATTTGCTGATAATCAAAAAATGAGAAATTGTAGTTTCCGTTTAAAACAGAATCAGCGCTATAAAACTGGTTGGCGATAATCCGTTGTAAGCTATCTGCGCGCGGTACCTTCGGATATAAATCGCACACTGCATAGTACAAGACATTCGGAAACACATCATACCACCAGTCCCTGCCATAACCACCACCCAGCAAGGCCACAGAAGGGTGTGTATTGTTCATCATGATGTTCCAGCCATTTTCTGTGTTGAAATAATTTTGTACCATCTGTACATAGTTCTGCCCGTTTTGATTTGTCTTATCAATACCCACTAAACCAGCAGACATTAATGCACCCATGGCATTAAGCGCTTCATGAAATTCAACGCTTCCATTTTTCCCCTGGCGTATATCACCGATAACTGTGAACATACCAAAGGTATTTTGCTCAAAATTTCGCTTTACACTATCCGTCCAGATAAATGGAAGATGCTTACCTGTAAGTGTGGTATTAAAAATATACTGATCGTATTGCAGTGCCTTCTCCTTCCAGTCGAGCATTTTATAAGGTGAGGGTAAAGCAGGCATCAGGTCTATTCTTGGAATATTCAATTGCTGAACAGGCTCTGACTTTTCGCTGCAAGCCATTGCAGCCAATACAATCACACAGCTAAGAAATAAATTTCTCATTTACTTAATTCGTTTGATTTTTTAATAATGTGTTTTGCTAAGGGAATAGAGGCGATTTGCAAAAGCGCAATGACGATAAGCGAATATTTGAGTGCGAAAGTCTGAGACACAAATGTAGCCAACACTATAAAGAGGCCAAGTCCCAAAAAACGACCTATGTATAACCCAAACTCGTGATTAAATATGTATGCGAACTCGCTGCGTTCTTCTATCTTCGCCACCACATCAATCACACGCATCTGAATTGGGAAATAAGCTATGTCATGCAAAGGTTGAAACAAGACCTTGCATAAAACAAAGGCTATTACACCCACGGCAGAAAATAAGATGCCGTTTGCCAGGGTACCTGCTAAGAAGATAATTAAACCGATGGTCAGAATGTAAATACGGTGTTGTGGTTTGGTAACACGGCCTAATAAGTAGAGCATAATGGCTGTAAGTACACCGCTGACGGCTTGCACTGTTCCAAGGGAGCCTTCATTGCCAACCAAGGTCATAATCAGAATTGCAGGAGCAGTAACCAGATAGCCCTGGGCTAAACCCTTTAGTCCTGCAAGCACCAGCATTTTATTCCAGAGGGAGTGGAAGCGGAAATACAGAAACTTTTTTTGTTCAGGATTTTTAAATTTTTCCTGATGCACTACAATACTTGACAAAATGGTTAGTAGAAATACCAGCACAGTAACCACCTGATAAGCGGTATTTACATTTCCGGAAAACCATGTACCATCATCCGCTTTGGCCAAAAAAGCACCAACCCCAAGCGGCACTACAATAAAAGTGATGGTATAGAAAAATGTTTCTAAACCATAGTAGTAATTTCTGTTAGCATCGTTGGTTGTTGATAATGCGAGGTAATCTCTATTTGCCCAGAAGAAACCAAATGAACAACCCATCAGTATACCTGCTACACCAACGCCTAAAACAGACAGGCTTTCCAACCGCATCATGATCAGCATAGAAAGACCGCTCAACAACATACCAAAACTGTAAAGTGCAGTAATCTTCATGCGACTCAACAAGAAACCATTCAGCATAAAGGTGATGGGAATACCCGTATACACTGTAAGCTGATAAAGTGCTACAATGGAGGGATCATTAGAGCTGCGCATCACATACGCACCTACAAAAATTTCAATTACCGGCAATACAAAGGCATAAATCAGATTCGTGGCCAGTAATACACGCATATCGCGCGGCATGGTCAGAAAAAAAGCAAACTCATCAAGCGGTCGTTGCCAGATTTTTCTTTTTGAACCAGGTGGTTTAATACTCGCTGTTGCAGTCATTTCAGTTGTCTTCTCCATCTTGCTCAAAATTTCAGTGTTGATATTATTTCTTTGATGGATAATGTTGCCAGGCAAATCACTTCATCACTGGCACCGTAATAAAGTTTAAGTAAATCGCCATCTACAATATGTCCGTTGGTAAATACTACATTCCCAAAGAAGCCTGTGCGTTCATATTCTGCTATGGGTTCCATAATTGGCGCCTCACTTCTAGCCAATACTTTTGAGGGGTTTTGCAAATCCAGTAAAAGTGCACCCAGGCAATAGCGTTGTTGTTCATTAGCACCGTGGTAAATTTCAAGCCAACCATGTTCCGTTTTTATCGGGGCTGCACCAGCACCAACGCGGGTACTATCCCACATACCCTTTCTGGAAGTCGCAAGACAAGTATGTTTTCCCCAATGTATCAGATCAGGCGATTCAGCTAACCAGATATAATTGCCGCCCAATTGTGGGCTACTGGGGCGATGAAGCGCATAATATTTTCCGTTTATCTTTTCTTCAAAAATGGCGCAGTCCTTATTGTGTGGTGGAAAAATCATCCCCTGGCGCTTGTATGTTTTCCAATCCTGCGTTTCAATATGCCCAACACCTACGCCATAAGAGGATACTTGTGTATAGGTGAGGTGATACGTATGATCAATTTTAACAACGCGGCAATCTTCAATGCCATAAGCCTCCAGTTTGTCAGCTCCAAAAATTGGTGCATAGCCTTCTGGTTCATAAAAGTCCACTCCGTTATCGCTGCAAACCAGTCTGAGGTGAGATAATGTAGTCAGATAGTCTTTGCCTTTATAGGTAATTACGCGGGGGTCTGCATAATTCAATTCCGGATCTGATTTATCGAAAGTCAGTATTTCAATTTTTCCGGCTTCATTGTACACAGGCACTTGTATGGTGCCTTCCTTTTGCTGGGGCATTTCAGCAACCCTGAGTAAAAGCCAGGTCTTACCTTCAAAAGTAAAGGCTCCCGGGTTTAGCAGGCATTCAATCTTCATGCCTGGCATGCTGGGCTTAATGGCCACAGGCCTTAATAGAGGGTTTCGTGTATTTCTTGAGGCAATATCCATCAGGAAAGCTGCTAACAGTAAAATTTAATTTTAGAAATCGTTTGCAATAATGCCCTGAAATCAGATTTAGACCGTCCGCCAGATTTTTTATTTAGTACACTTTGTTCGCTTAAATGCCCAAAAAGATAATCCAGAGGACAAAAAAGTATGGGTAGGACAACTTTTTCAGTTTTCGCTCGATCACATTACATAGGTTTGCATGCAATCGTTTTCTAAGTTTCGACACCCATAATGCTATGAGCCCAGCTTTTATCATTTCAATGCTGCTTTCGTCTTTTGCTGCCGATTCGCTTGCTCCACTCCCCTTTCAGCATATCAGCAAAACCAATGGTCTTTCCAACAGCGCCATTACCTCTATCTATATGGACAGTTATGATTATGTGTGGTTTGGCAGCTGGGATGGACTGAATCAATACAACGGTAGTGATATACGCATTTATAAGCCTGAGGCTTTTTCTTCCACTGCCATCAGCAATAACATTGTTCGGGATTTTCTGGAAGACAGAGACAAAAATCTATGGATTATTACCCACAAGGGCATTAATCGATATAATCGGAATACCGATTCCTTTACATCCTTCTTTTCAGCAAATCACAATATCCCCTTTTTAGAATATAACATGAGGGCATGTCTGGGGCCAGACTCTGTTTTGTTAGTAAGCCTGATCGGACAGGGACTTAACCGGTATGAAAAATCGAATGATACTTTTGTGCCGGTAACCATTGGAGGGCTTGAAAAAAAATGGACGCAACAAATTGTAGGCATTGGTAGTCACAATCAACTCACTTACCTATTGGGTAATGATGGGAAACTGGTTTGTGTGCTGGATAACAAAGTTATATACACTCGCCAATTATTATCTTATATAAAACTTCACGCTTTTTTTCAGCTAAATGACAAACCTTACCTGGCCTTAACTTCAAATGAAGGCAGTGTTTACATTTACGCACTTACTGATTTCGAAAAACCAGCTGTTACATTTAAACTTTCAAACTTTCCCGTTTCATGCATTGCAACCAATGCAGCCAATACAGAGGTATGGATTGGCACTGACCTGGGGAACATTTTCAAACTCACTGAAACAAATGGTATGTTCTCAGCTTATGATATGGCTAGTGCATTTCCATCTTTATACAAGGCACAAAGAAAAATATTAAGTATTACTGAAAGCAAACAGGATATACTATGGATTGGCACTGATGGAGACGGGGTTTTTAAGTTTCTGACTAAACCCAAACCCTTCTCCTCTATTGGTACTTCACGTGAAGATAAACAGGGCATCTCCAACACCATTGTCAGATCTGTTTACGAAGATAACAATGGCACCTTGTATGTGGGTACAAGGGGTGGTGGACTAAATATTTTAACAGAAGGAAAAGCCACCAGAGTAATTACCACTGCCCAAGGGCTTAGTAATAATGCAGTGCTGGCACTGAATAAAGATAAAGCCGGTAATCTGTGGATTGGCACTGATGGCAATGGCCTTGATATGCTTGAGCATAAGACGGGACGTCTATTTCATTTTCCACAGGATTTTGAGAACAAGACACAAATACAATTCAGCTATGTTTATTCGATATGCATTGACGCCTACGGAACGCTATGGCTTGGTACAAGTGGTTATGGCGTGATAAAACTCCGCGTCAAAAAAACAAACAGTGGATATCGCTTGGAAGAAGAAGAACAAATAACGTATTCTCCAGACAAGTCTACATCGATTAACAGCAATGTTGTCTACTCAATCATAGAAGAAAGTCCTAACATACTCTGGTTTGGCACCAGGGGTTCTGGTGTATACCGTTACAATTCTTTGACTAAAGAAATTGTTGAACACATCCATACCGGTAGCTCAGGTACTAAGTTATTGAACAATGACGATGTGATAAGTCTGTTTATCAGTAAAGATGAAAAGCTATGGGTGGGTACTAGTGGTGGCCTTACAGCAATTCCACTACAAAGGCAGCATGCCCCGGCCACACAATTTACATTGCGTGACGGCCTGCCTAACAATACAATTCATTCGATACAAGAAGATCCCAAAGGCTTGCTCTGGCTGTCGACCAATAATGGATTGGTACATTTCAACCCTGAGGCTAAAAAATTCAGGAATTACGACACGAATGACGGACTTCAAAACAATGAATTTACCGATGGTGCTTCATTCAGCTCTGTTACATCTCCGCGTTTATTCTTTGGTGGTATTAATGGGTTGGATGTTATCAATCCTACACAACTAGACACCGTTAATTACTTTCCAAGACTTAGCATTAGCGAATTTGAGATTCATAACGTACACATTACCCCGAATGACTCTGTCGGTATTCTCAATAAACACATCGATTTTACAACATCATTGTCGCTTCGATATGATCAGAATTTCATCAGTTTTCATTTTACGACCCTTAATTACTGGAACAAACAACGCAGTCAGTATGCCTACTTCCTTGAAAACTTTGATAAAGATTGGAATTATATCGGTCAACAATCTTTTGTTAATCTTACCAACATTCCTCCCGGCAAATACACGCTGCACATTAATTATACAAATGAAAACGGGGTATGGAGTCCTGCAGGAAAAAAGATTGCTATTATTGTTCAACCGCCATTCTGGAAAACTGGCTGGGCTTATGTATTCTACATTCTATTGCTCGTGGGTCTGCAAATCGGAATTGTACTTGTTATACGGCAAAGGGCTCGGGTGAAGCGTGCTGCGGCCATAGACAGATTTAAAATCCAACAACTGAAAGAACTGAATGATTACAAACTTCAGTTCTTTACCAACATTGCACATGAATTCAGAACTCCGTTAACGCTTATACTCGGTCCTGTAAGCGCATTGATTAAAAAAGCTAACTCTGTATGGCAACAGCAACAGCTAAAAACAATTTATAATAACTCACTGCGTCTTCAAAAATTACTAGAAGAGTTGCTCCAGTTCAGGAAAATTGAAAGTGGAAAGGAAACGACTGTTGCTCAAAAAACCGATCTGATACAGCTTACCCATGAAATCGTTGAAACCTTTCAACAGCATGCCGAAGATCATGAGGTAACGCTTGAATTTATGCCTGAAACGGAAGTGCTGTATGGCTTTGTCGATTTGCGGAAAACCGAAAAAATATTGATCAACCTCATCTCCAACGCCATTAAGTATAATGTAAAAGGTGGTGCGGTAGAAGTACTGCTGAGAGAAAGTGATGGTAAAGCTGTGTTCATTGTTAAAGATACGGGTGTAGGCATTGCGGCTGAGGACCGTAGTCGTATTTTCGAAAACTTCTACCATAAGCCAACAACATCTTTGAGTGAACATGAGCCTGAAAATAGCATCGGTATAGGCTTGGCTTTAACAAAAAGCCTGGTGTTGTTACAAAAAGGTGAAATACACGTAGAGAGTGAAATTAACAAGGGGTCAATCTTTACAGTTACCATTCCTATTGGTTCAATAAACGAAAATCATTTAAATGAGCCGACCACAACCTTACAGCCATTAACTAATCTATCAGAAAAAGTTCATCAGGAGTTTGAGTTTTTAACAAATAGCTTTGCTCCAAAATCCACAGAATCCGAAAGTGAAAGAAGTAGTACAATCCTCGTGGTTGATGACCACGCCCAGATACTGATTTTATTGCAAGACATTCTTTCTGATCAATATGCAATTGTTACGGCAAATGGTGGCCAAGAGGCTTTACTAATTCTTGAGCAAAAGAAAATCGACCTGGTCATTAGTGACATACGCATGCCTGGTATTGATGGACTAACCTTGTGCCAAAAAATAAAGGACAATATTCACACAAGTCATATCCCCGTTATTCTGCTGACTGCCAAAGCTGAAATAGAAGATCGTATTGAAGGCTTACAAGTTGGCGCTGATTCTTATATCCCTAAACCTTTTCACCCTGAGCATCTTTTTGTTCGGATTGAAAAACTCATTAAGAGCAGGGAACAAATAAAAAAACGTTTTGAGAATTTTGCTGACGTAGAGCTGGAAAAAATATCTACTGGAATAGGTGAAAAAGATGATGAGTTTCTATCGCGTATTACCAACTGTATTGAAAAACATATGAGTAACCCCGACTTCAGTGCTGATGTGATGGCAGAAGAAGTAGGCATGAGTAAGGCTTCTTTATACAAAAAGGTAAAAGCAACTATGGGGCTTACACCGCATGGATTAATTAAACAATACAGGCTTCGCAAGGCAGCTGATTTGCTGAGAAATTCCTCTATGAGTGTGTCGGAGGTGATTTATGAAACGGGCTTTAACAGCCGTTCCTATTTCTATAAGTCTTTCAATGAAATGTACCATTGCCATCCAAAAGACTTCGGTGGCGCCAAGGCTGTATAAAATCTAGTTTTAGTCGAAAGTAATTAGCCTTAATAAAAAAGTGCTACCGACTTACATCAATAGCACTTTAAATTTTATTATTTTGAATACCATGTCGTTTAGTTAAGCCTTTTTTTGGCCTCACCTCCAGTCCTCTCCAAAGGAGAGGATGAATATGGAAGCTTAACTATACGACATTGTATTTTGAATATCCTACTCTTTTATTCCGGCTAAATCTAAAATAAAGGCATACTCCTGTGCCTGCTCTTCATAAACCCGGAAGCGTCCTGTTGTTCCGCCATGCCCGGTTTCCATATTGGTTCGCAAAAGCAAAGTATTATTATCAGTTTTCATTTCGCGTAGCTTGGCCACCCATTTAGCCGGTTCCCAATACTGCACTTGTGAATCATGCAAGCCTGTTGTCACCAGCATGTTAGGGTAGTCTTGTGGTTTCACCTGATCGTAAGGTGAATATTCTAACATATACATATAAGACTCAACATTATCCGGATTACCCCATTCGTCAAATTCATTCGTTGTTAATGGAATACTCTCGTCTAACATGGTGTTGATCACATCTACAAAAGGCACTTCGGCTATCACACCTTTGTATAAATCAGGACGCATGTTCACTACTGCACCCATCAATAAACCACCTGCGCTACCACCATTGGCAAACATCTTATCAGCACTTGAATATTTCTCAGCAATTAAGTGCTCCGTGCAATCGATAAAATCTGTAAAAGTGTTTTTCTTCTTAAACATTTTACCGTCTTCATACCACTGGCGTCCCATCTCTTGTCCGCCCCGGATGTGTGCAATGGCATAAACAAAACCACGATCCAATAAGCTCAGGCGTGTGCTGGAGAAAGTGGGATCAGTGCTTGAACCATAAGATCCATAGGCATAAATCAGACAAGGATTTGTTCCATCTTTCTTTAACCCCTTTTTGTAAACCAAAGACATTGGTATTTGTGTTCCATCATCAGCAGTTGCCCATATTCGCTCTGTCGCATATTGTGAAGGATCATAACCACCTTGCACCTCTTGCTGTTTTAACAATACACGGTCTTTCGTCTTCATGTTATAGTCATAAGTCGAGAAAGGTGTAGTCATCGAAGTATAGCCATAGCGCAGTAAGTCTGTATCAAAATCGCGATTTACAGATGAGTAAACCGTATAAGCTGTTTCACCAAAGTTGAGATAATGTTTGTTACCACTTGGCTGGTGAATGATGCACAAATGTGTGCTTGCTTTTGCTCGCTCACTCAATACTAGATAATCTTTAAATACATCAATCCCTTCCAGCAAAGTATCCTGGCGGTGCGCTATCGCTTCTTTCCAGTTAACCTTCTCTGTTTTATTTACTGGTGTCTCCATCAAACGGAAATTCAAGGCATTATCGTTAGTAACGATGTAAAACTTGTCCTGATAATGATCGATAGAGTACTTATGGTTTGGTTCCCGTAGTGTAAATTCTTTAAACTTCCCATTCGGTGTATTCGCATCAAGAATCTGATTACCATCGTTGGTCGTACTGCTTGAGCTGATGACAATGTATTTTTTCGATTTTGTCTTGCCTACACCTATATAATAGGAAGGATCTTTTTCTTCATATACCTCAACATCTTTGCTGGGGTCAACACCAACAGTGTGGCGCATGATCCAACGTGAACGCAAGGTAACAGAGTCTTTACGGGTATAGAAAAACGTTTTGTTATCATTAGCCCAAACTGCATAACCTTCTGTATTGGGTACAGGCGTATCGATAATTTTACCTGTTCTCAAATCTTTTACATAAACTGTGTAGCGTCTTCTGCTTACTGAGTCTTCTGCATATACCAGTAAATTATTGTCTTCACTTACTGTCAAACCACTGATCTGATAATAATTGTGGCCTTTGGCCATTTCATTAACGTTAAGGAGTATTTCTTCTTTAGCATCCAGGCTTCCCTTTTTACGGCAGTACACAGGATATTCCTGTCCCTGTTCATAACGGTTATAATACCAATAGCCATTACTCTTATAGGGAACAGACTCATCTGTTTGTTTAATTCGCCCTACCATTTCATCGTAAAGCTTCTTTTGTAAGGCTTCTGTATGCTTCGTTTTTGCTTTCAGGTAATCATTCTCGGCAGTAAGGTAAGACAGCACTTTTTGTGTCTGCTCATCTTTTTCGGTCGCGTTTTTCTGTTCATCGCTCAGGCGCATCCAGAAATAGTTGTCTACGCGAGTATGTCCATTCGAAGTTATTTCGAATGGTTTCTTCTCGGCTACTGGAGCCGGAATGTCGTCTGTCTTTTTTTCACTTGTGCTGCAGGCTGTAGCGACTACAATCAGGGCCAGTGCAGCATACATTTCTATAGAAGGTAAATGCATAGTAGATTATTTATGCTACAATCTAAAGACTTGTATCGAAAAGCAAAAGAAGAATTACATTAACGTTTCAGGTACAAATAACCGTTTTTGCCCGAACGCCCGGAATTGAACTCAATTTTATAAAAATAGGTACCTGTGGGCAGTTCTTTACCTGAATTACTTAATCCCTTAAATACTTTCTGGTCGTTATCGTAATCAGCAACACTAAAAACCTCATCCCCCCAACGATTATAAATAGTAACCTTGTTGCTTAACGTTTCGGGGATACTGTTAATAAATTGAATAATAAATACATCGTTTAATCCGTCACCATTAGGCGACACGGCATTGAATATCTCAACATCTCCGACAACTTCAATTTCAAGTGTTTGTTGTGTACAACTACCCTCCAAATCACATACCTGTAGTATTAGCCTGTCGGTTCCTGTAAAGGTGACATTGGCATAATTGATTTGAAGATTACCATTTTCTATAGTGGCGGTTGCACCACTCTCAGGCTGAGCTATAATTTGTAAAGTAGATAAATCAAGATTGTCATCAGGATCGGTAAGCAAGGCCAATAGGTTAAACGTCAATATACTCCCAACCTGGGTAGAGAGCGGGGTGGTGTCGATAGCAGGAGGTTGATTATTGCAATTTCGCAACGTAGTCACTACTGGTTCAGAAAGTACACTCGTACAACCGTTAGCATCAGTAATGCGTACCGTAAATGATCCAGCAGTGCTAACGTCTATACTTTGCGTAGTGGCTCCGGTTGACCACAAGTAAGCAGCAGCCAAAGGTGCATTTAACGTTAAGGTTTCGCCATCGCAAAAATCACCACTACCTGTAAACTGAATAAGTGGTTGTGCAGGAATAGGATTGATGGTAGCTACCACCGGAACACGCGTACTTTCACAAGCGCCATTTAACAACGATACATAATAGGTTGTGCTTGCACTCAGTGTTGGAGTTGTAAATATTGAATTCGTTTGCCCTGTGATAGCACTACCTCCAGTTTCATTTTCATACCAGCGATAATTACCATCAGGTCCTCCTGATGCGGCCAATACAACTGATGCTGTTCCGCAGGCGGCTGCATCAACTGCAAGAGGCAAGGCTGGTGTACTTACAATTTCAGCCAGTACCGGTGTTCTTGTGCTTTCGCAAATTCCGGTATTAACTGATACATAATAGGTCGCTGAAGTATTGAGTACGGCTGTGGTAAATGTTTCATTGGTTTCTCCTGTTAAGGCACTACCACCAGTTGGTGCTGTATACCATCGATATTGTCCATTGCTTCCTCCTGTTGCTGTCAATACAAGTGAACCACTATCGCATACTGAGGCGCCTGTTGTTAAGGGAGCATCCGGTATATCAATGACTGTAGCTGTTACAGGCACTCTTGCACTTTCACAAACACCATCATTAATTACTACATAATAAACAGCAGTGTTTGTTAAGGCAGGTGTTGAAAGTGTGCTGTTTAAGGCCCCGGCTATGGCTGTTCCCCCGGTGACTACATCATACCACCTGTAATCACCATCAACAGCGCCAGAAGCCGTGAGCACGGCTACGCTTCCCTCGCATACTGTGGCACCATTTACAGCAGGTGAAGCAGGAATACCTACTACATTTACTTGTCTTGTCTTTATATATGAACAGCTTGAAACAGCATCAACATAGGTATATTGTAATAAATGTTGACCGACACCCGCAGTGGCAGAATTGAATGAACCACCGCTTATACCCGCACCAGAAAACGTTCCACCTGCCGGAGTAGTTTGTGCTTGCAAATCACTAATCTCCCCTTCGCAATAGAGTGAAGGAAATTGAAAATCGAAAGTCGGTTCTTGGGTTATGGTTAATGTTGTACTGGTTGAGAATAATGCACAGCCGCCAGAAGCTCCTGTAATCCTAACCTGATAATTACCGCTCACCTCTGCCAGATAAGTTGATGTAGTGGCGTTTGGAATGGGTTGAGTATCTCTAAACCATTGCAAGTTGTAGCCGGGTTGTGATGTAGTCAACTCAATTGGCGTTCCACAACTGCTTAGCTGGCTACCAACAACTGTAAAGGTTGGCTGCACTGAAGTTACTATTTGTAGATCAGCTCCATTGTCAGCACTCAGCTCATTGGGGTTACTGGCGCGCACACGCAAGCGATAACCAACACCTTCTGTTAAACTTGCTGGCAAAGTTGACGTAATAAAACCTGTACTATTGGTTGTGCTTTGCGTACCTAATATAAGTGGTGAGGCAAAACTTCCAGTAATATCTGAGAGTTCTACTGACATTACATTGCCGGCACTTAAAACACCCGTAAAAATATAGGGTACATCTACCTGTTGTGAAGGACAAAAAGTAATTGCATCGAAACCGCCAATGGCTAAACCACTGGCCGGTAAGGTTGTAAAGAAACCGCGTAGTGGTTCATCAATATAAACAGGCTGAGAAGAACCATTGTATTCGTAAATGGCTATATGATAAGTGGTACCAGGCGTAAGATTGGTTATGGTTACAGTTGTAATATTTCCGCGGTCAATGTGCTTGTGTGAATTAGGCAAATTATTAGCAGTGCTTGTATAGCTAGCAGAATTAGTACCATGTGTACTCAATACCATTGGCTGAAAAGTTACCGGTTGAAAAGGTCTTACTACTACCATACGGCCTGCTCCATTTCCACTTGTCCAGCTCAAGTTAACTGAAGTGCTACCCAAAGCGTTGTACAGCATACTTTCTGTTGCTATAGTCGGTGGGGATGTTGTACGCACTAGTTGATTAATAAAGCTTGTGGTCAGGTAGCGTTCATTACCTGCTGCACCATCTAATTCAAAAACGGCTACACCATACTCTGTATCTGGCTCAAGTCCCAGCACCGTAAAAGTACCGTTCAACAAGCCTAAGTTAACCACATAATTTCCATCCCCTAAATTTGATCCAACACCAAAGGCACCTATTGAGTAAGTGGTGAAGTCGACAGGAAGCTGGCTGACTAAGCCCCCTTTGCGCAACACCACCAAACGCCTTGTACCATTGCCGTCCACAAAGGATAAATTAAACCTATCACCATTAACACTTGATACACTAAGGTTTCTTGCTGCCACAGTAGGGCGTGCTAAGGTTGAAAATGAAGAACGACCTATGGAACTTGTCAGATACACTTTACCAGTACCCGTGCCGTTGTATTCGAAAGAGGCAAAATGATAGGTAACACCAGGCTGAAGATTGGTGATGAAGACATTATCTGCATTGCCATCGTAAACTACATAGCTTCCACCACCTAAATTTGTACCCGAACCAAATATGGTGCTTGAATTAGGATCAGTTAAGTCCGTTGGAATTACATCTACAGGGGCACCTGCTTTTGCAACAATTAATCTTCCAGTACCATTACCTCGTGTCCAGGTGAGTTGCAGGGAATTTCCTGTAACACTGTTGGCAAAAAAACTTGACGTTGTTAGCGTAGGTGCCGACAGTGTTGTATTGCTAGCGGTTGCTACGGTAGATAATTCCTGATAAAAAGCACTTGTCCCCGAACCATTTGTTTCTACAATAGCAAAATGATAAGTAGAACTTGGCACCAGATTGGTTATCGTAAATGAATTACCTGTACTGAAAGCAACTACAAAATTTCCACCACCCAAATCAGAGCCATTACCAAAACTGGCACTGGCTGTATAACCTGTAAAATCAACAGGCCATGCATCCACAGGGCTGCCTGCTTTCGCGATTACCATTCTGGATAAACCATCTCCAACATTACAACTTAGTGACATGCTATTGCCTTGAATATTAGAGAATGACAAATTAGAGGCGGGTACGATAGGTTTTGCCCCAACATTGACGATACCGGTAAGTGGATCAACATTGCGGTAAACGGGTCTTGTACTTCCGTTATATTCAATTACTGCCACATGGTATTCACCTGGGGGTATGTTGGTTACATTCACAAAACTTCCTGTTCCATCATACACGATGCGAGAAGTACCTAGTGAAGGACTAACACCATAATTCGAAGATGCTGAATAGTTTGAAAGATTAGTGGGTAAAGTTTGTACTGCCTGCCCTTGACGAATTAAGACTATGCGTGCATTACCGTTTCCATTTTGCCAGTTAATAGTAAGTGTGTTAGAGGTAATATTGGTGAACGTAAGGTTAGTTGCCTGCAAGGTTGGTGCAGAAAGTGTACTTCCACTGGTTGTAAGCGCCTCGGCACCCGTCATATAAATTCTTTCAGTACCGGTACCGTTGTATTCGATAATGGCAAAATGGTATTCCTGACCAATAGCTAAACCGGTTATACTCGTAGAGGTATTGCCACCAATGCTCGTATTGTTTTGAATCACATAATTACCACCACCTAAATCAGTGCCTGATCCAAAAATTGTATTGGCTGTATAACTTGTGAAATCACTGGGAAATACATCTACAGGAGCACCTTGCTTACCAATTACAATTCTGCCGAAGCCATTGCCGCTCGTATAATTTAAAGTCATCCTATCTCCTTGTATGGCAGTGATGGTGACGTTACTGGGCGACACTGTAGGTTTACCTAAGGTGGTAAAAGATCCTACACCAGGATCTGCTTGTTTATACACTGGCCCGGTAGAACCATTATATTCAAAAATGGCCAGGTGATATGTTGTATTAGGCTGCAAAGAAGTAAGGGTGAATGAAGTACCCGCGCCTTCATAAACAATCTTAGCATCTCCCAAGGCGGGTGCTGATGCAAAATTGGTATTGGAAGAATAATTCACCAAACTAACGGGAACTGCAGTGACAGCTGAGCCTACTTTGGCCAGTACTAATCTCCTCGCACCATTGCCTGCAGTAAAAGTAATATTCGCATTGTAACCTGTTATTGAAGTGAAGGCTAAGTTGCCGGCTGATACACTTGGAGGAGATAGTGTAGCGCCTGAGCCTGTTAATACCTCTGTGCTTGTTGTCAGGTAGAAAGTATTCGTGCCTGTACCATTAAACTCAAACACAGCAAAATGATAGGTAGTAGCAGGTGTTAGTCCTGTAACTGTTACCGAACTACCGGTGTTTTCATATACAACAAAATTATTATCTGTCGGAGATCCCACTTCATCCCCTGCGCCAAATACAGGGTTGGCATTATAATCAACACCATCTACTGGTGTCGTATTTACTGGAAAATCCTGCCGGGCCAATACAATTCTTCTTGAACCGTTACCCGCTGTAAAGGTCAATGAAACACGGTCGCCCTGAGCACTGCTTATTGTAAAACCTGAACTACCTGTAGATGGTGCGTTGCTTGTTGTAAAAGATCCTGTTAAGGCATTTGCCAGATCATACACAGGCCCGTTACCACCATTGGCTTCGACAATACGATAAAAATAAGTGGTGCTGGGTTGAAGATTGGTAACTAAAACAGTATTGCTTGAGTTAAAATAGACCACACGCCCACTACCAATCGCTGAACCCGACCCAAATGATGAACTGGGGGAATAGTCAGTGTATTGAACCGGAGAAGATGTGGCACTTCCTGCCTGCAATATCACCAATGAACGTGTTCCATTACCGCGCGTCCAACTAAGATTGGCAGTGTTTCCCGTTACAGTAGACGAAAAAGCGGATGACCCTACAGTTGGCGGAAACAAAGTAGAACCACTACCTGCCAGTACTGCAGCAGTATTATATTGTGTTGCAGTATTTATACCATTAAATTCAAAAATTCTAAAATAGTAGGTGGTACTGGCTACCAAAGCAGTAACTGTTACACTGGTACCAGTTCCGTCATATACAACAAAATTACCTGCACCCACAGGATCACCAGAACCCAAGGCAGCATTTGCATTATAATCAACACCATCTACCGGTAAACCTGTACCATTAAAAGTAGCACTTACGCTACCCACAACTAACACACGCGCCCCATTTCCTCTTGTCCAGTTAACCCGCAATCGATTACCGTCATTATTAGTAATCGAGAAGTTGGTAGCACCTGTTGTCGGTGCTTGTGCCGAAACTAAGTGATTGACAGTTATAAAGACAAATAGAAAAATGGTAGTTAATAAACGCATAAGGGAGAATAGTTTAGGGGGTATAAACAATTCATGACAAACATGTCATTTATATAATTAGAAGTTACTCAAGGAACGTTCATGAAAAGAGAAAGCGGATAGCAAAACACCCAAGCTGATCTCATGTGTAGTTACATTAGTCCCTACCGATTTATTAGTGGGTAACTCAAACACATAACCAAAGCGATATTGCTCTTTTAATAATGTTTGCACTAAAAGTCCGTAGGTATTGAAATTTCTGGTAAATAAACCTGCAGTATGTATGGCATTGAGGTTAACATTAAAAGCTAAATCAACAGAAACCGGTGCTCCCTTTACACCACGAAGTAATACAGAAGGCTTTAGCCTGATGTTGCTGCTTAAGTAATGAACGTAGGCACCCGCCAAATAAAAATGTTGGTTATAAAGTTCAAATTCCTGACCACCATTTTTGAAGGTAGACGGCATCAAACGTGGTACTGATAGACCGATAAAATATTTTTCACTTTTTAAAATGGCACCTGCTCCTATGTTCACGCGACTTCCTCTTTCACCGCCAATAAATGCATTATCGCCTGGATCAAAAATATTCAATTCTGAAAAATCGGTTCTGTAATTTTGAAAACCGGCCTGCATACCAAAACTCAATACTTGCTCCTTAAATTCAAGTTTGTAAGCAACCGACAGATTTGTTTCTGTGTTGGAAATATTTCCGATTCTGTCCTGAATCAGAACCATGCCGGCACCCAGCTTATTATCCATTAACGATGTGTGGGCACTTGCATTTAATGTTGTTGGTTTACCATCAAGTCCTACCCATTGTGTTCTATAACCCAACATAGCGTTTAAATTATTATTTAAGCCTGCATAAGCGGGATTAATCAATAAAGGATTTAGCATGTATTGCGAATAGAGGGGATCTTGTTGTGCGTGAAGGCAATAACTAATCAAGAGAAAGCAGCAGGGGAGCAATTTTTTCATATACCAAAGATCGTAATATTTGATTAAGCAGAGCATCACATGAATATGCGATGCTGTGTAACGAAGTTTAGCATAAATAGTTTTAACTATTTAACTCAATTTAAGCATTGATCCCCAAATCGCTAAGTAAATATTTACAATAATCAACTACATGCCTATTGTCGCGCGTGAGCTTTTGAGTAATCCGGCTCGCCATGCCTGATCATCGAATTTACGTGGAAAAGGTATTAGGGTACTTTTACCTAGAAAAGGTTTTACCTGTTGAACTGTATTGAAACCGGCTCCACAGAAAATACGTGTCGCCAGTGGAAACCAGTCTACCGCAGGAAAATAGCGTATACATATTCCGTTGTTAACATGAATTCGCTGATCACTGATGACAACAAAATAAGGATTACATTTTTCCTGCTCTGCAACCGCTTCAGCATATTGTAACAACATTTCAACTTCATCTGCCTCAAAGGCATGTACAATCAGCCATACTACTTTATCTGATGATATTTTAAAAGCGGCTAAATCAACCTTTTCTGGTTGGGGATAGTTTAATGTTAACTGTTCTACTTTTTTTGTTTTAGTATTAACAAAAGTCTGGTGCTCATCTTCCAAGGCCTCCAACTGATACACAACCTCGAAATCAAAATTTGTATGTTGAACATGGTCCTTATAGTTGATCCATTTTAATCTTCTTGCCAGGTAATAAATCGAATAGTCTACTATTGGCCAATTAGAGAACTCACCAGTAAGTCCATTCGGAAAACTATCGATAAATAGCTTTTTTATATGAAGTTGGGGTAATCTATCATTCACGAAAGAAGCCCATTCCCTATCATAATCTGCAGGTGGAATAAAAATTATCTTCGATTCTGGAAAAAGCGTAAGGGCTAAAGGATTAGCAGATAGAATAGTGTAATCTTTAATGTCAAATTGTTTAATGAAAACAGCGATACGAAACAAATGCCCCATACCGCCTCCCATCACATAAAAAAGATTCACTTGCCTTTTGCCTTTACTTCGGCCATTAAGATAAATTTCTCCATTTCTTTTAGTTCATCAATCAATAGAATAGCCGGAGCCAGCGACAAGCCTGCACTACGGGTAGTGTACTTGTCATTTACCTGAAACCACTCTGCTTCATTATTCATTCGCAGCTCAGTTACCGGAGTATCGTTCCTTTCTAACTTAATCTTGCCTCCTTCTCTCAATTTTATTTCGTAGGCATTATTCATTTCTTCATTATCGGCCAATTTAATTTTATCGTCATACAGCTTTACTTTCCAAAGTAGTTCCTCATTATGGTCCCTCAGTTTAAATCCGTCATCTGAAAATTTAACTGCATATTGCATGGTATTGCTTCCATCGTAGTATTTTCTTTTCTCTTTCTTAAAGATACCCGTCAGTGAAAGTGATTTTGTATCAATACTAACTTCTCCACCTACGCTAATGACTGCAAGTTGTTCTCGCGTTGCATCATGCACAGAAAATTTAGCTGACTCGCTGGCCGGACTGCAACCGAAGAGTGCAACCATTAAGCCCAGACACACTATCGATAATTTGTTCATAAGCAGTTGTTTCATGTTGATTCGTAAATTTAGTTTCAATATTCTTTTTTAAATCATTTCCCCATTTGAGTCGCTGTTCAATATCAGCTTCCAGGAATAACGATAACACCTGGCGGCAAGCCTTGAAGTCACCAGGTTCAAACAGCAGATCGTCAGTTACATTTTCCAAGACATCTTTCATTCCGTCAATGTTAGATGCCAGCACCGGAATACCCAAAGCACCTGCTTCCAACAACACATTTGGCATGCCGTCATAGTAAGAAGGAATGGCCACTGCATCACAACACAAATAATATTTAATCAACTCGTAACGATCCATAAATGGGTAGTGAGAAAAACTTAGTCCCCCTTCACTTAACATGCGTTGCATTTCCTCACCAATCTCACCGACTAACAATAAATGAAAAGCATCCGTGCGATTCAGTGAGGCGAGCGAACGCAATAAAAGATCAAGACCCTTTTTAGCTTTAAGCTGACCAAATACACCAATACAGATTCGATCAAGGACATTTTCTGCTCTCCATTGTTTTGCGAAGGACACCTCACTGAGGCTAGCCTGCCATGATTCCAACTCAATACCATTGGGGACAAAATTTACAGCTAAATCAGGAAACAGTTTAGCGAGCTTCCACTGCTTATCTTTGCTTACTACGCATACCCGACTGGATGCCAACATGGCATCTTGTAATAAATCTCTTTTACGTGGTGTAAAAATAGCCGCATCAAAATCATTACCTCTTAATAAGGTCAACAGTGGAACACTCATCCATTTAGCATAAACAGGTGCAGCCAATACAGGAAGGTATCCACCAAAACAAATCAGCAAGCTATAGCTTTGTTTTTCCAGATAATTCCAGGCTAGGTTAAGCGTGTGTGCCTCACTGTCTTCAAAAGGAATACTAATATACTGGCCATTCAACTGCTGTATCGTTTTAATAAAACCAGTTCTATTGGTAAAATGAACCACATCGATAGTATAGCCTCGGTGTCGAAGTCCATCAACTATTCTATCGCAGGATTGCGACATGCCACCGCGTTGTGGTGGATAATTCTCCGTTAAAAAACAAATGCGCATTTTTTAGCTATCGAATATATTCATTTTAACATCTTCCGTTGCCAATCTATTCATTTCATCTCTGTCACGCATCGAATCAAAATCATGTCTGTCAAAATAGTCATTTGACATCATGTATGCCGGCAAGGTAGTATCCATACCTGCATCTGAACTACTTGCATCAGCATGGCTCAATCTGTTAACAGGCGCTGTAGATGAATTTGGCAGTGGCGTACTAATCGGCTTGCTTAAATCTGCTGGTGGTTCATTAATATTTTGTACCTGGTTATAGATGTTTCTGATACCTTGCATATACTCCTGCAGGGTAAGAATTTGATAATCTAAGGTTTTGCCCTTGCCTTTTAATTTAAAGACATAGCTGTCGTCCGTTTCTTCCAACTGCATGTGACTGAGCAACTTTAATCCTTTTAGCTTATAGGTACTTTTTGGAAGTGTAAGTCGCTGAAAGTAGTGATGCACCGTTTTCATTTTTGATTTATACTTCCCTCTCGGATTTCGATAGCTAATTTTTTTGATATCATCTGCTACCACCGTTTCTAAATAAGCACCATCTCGTAGCAAAATTTTAGCAGCTATGTATTTGGCTTCATAGGTTTTAATGTCTCGTCCACTTACTTTACTACTTGCTGGCTCCACATTTCTCATCGGATCTCTAAAGTCAACGGCAGCTGAAAGCTTAGCCTCCTCCCCAGCCAGGTCTTTCATCACATTAAGAAAAGGCATAAAAAACAAACGGAGGTAATTATTCAAATCTCTTTTCTTAATGGTACTCTTTTTCATGATAAGCCAGGCGGCCATAATGGCTAATAAGGTTGGGGCTATTATCAGCAGGGGCTCTTGCAATTGATAGTATACAATGGATGAGATGATCGTCAGGATAATCAACAACACGATCCAACCTGTTGAACTGGCCGCGTGCTTATCGCGGTAAGCATCATAGGCACTGGCTCTTTGCAGAAAAGTTATCCAGTTTTTAACGCTCAAGGTAGTGCTCATGGTTTTATCTTCAATAAACCGCTTTTCCTGAGGTGAGAGCGCATCATAAAATTTACTTGCATTAGCCATATCGGTACATATTTTTTGAATAGCCAAAAGAGAAATCGTAAACCTGCTTAAACATTTTTGCCAGATCAAATTCAATTTTTTCCCAGGTAAAATGCTCCACTATTGTTTGTCTCGCATTTTCACTCAATGTTTTTCGTAATTCCGGATAATCCGAAAGAATGCGAATAGCCCTGGCAAGTTCTGCTGGCCTACCCGGGCGAACGAGCATGCCATTTTGATTATGCTGTATAATCTCACGCACCACCGGCAAATTAGAAGCGATAACAGGTATTGCGCAGGCCATGCTTTCAAATATTTTTAATGGTGAGCAACCTTGCTCCAGGTTACGACTACACTCAGTAAGGGGTGCTATGCTCGCATAAGCATGCTGAATAATTTGTTGCAGCGCATCTTTATCCAGCTGATACCTCCACTCAATTCGCTCACTCACGCCAATTTTTTCTGCGAACTTTCTATACGCTTTGCAATGATGTTCTGTGTGAGAGGCACAAATGACAAGTTTCATATCTACTTTATCCTCGAGATACCGCATAGCCTTTAGCAGCACATCAAGACCCTGCCAAGCTTGCAAGGCTCCAAAATAGACAATGTAATCACCTGCTATATCACGAGGGTATGATCTCAAGGGTAAATCGGCACCATTACTCAGCACTTTTATCTTTTCCACTGCCACTCTTCTACTCAATAAATGATTTTTGATGACCTGAGAAGGTGTGAGCACAAGCGCAGCTTCTTTTAAACAATGATTTTCAATATGCTTTAACTTCTCCAATGTTACCTTGCTGAGGTTTGGGTAACGGTATGGCCACTCTATGCTGGGTAGGCCGTTTACTTCATAAATCGGTAGTATATGCGGATTGTCCAGTACAGCCATGCCTCCCCACGCGTCTCTGAAGTGTCCTATAATCAAGTTGTGCTGCTGAGAAAGTTGCGCTTTAACCCATGCCGAAAAAAGCAAAGCGCGTTTAAGTATGTTTTCTTCGTCACTGGCAAAACAAAGTTGTTTGATTCGCTCATTCTCGATTTTCGGTAAGGGTCCCTCAACAGTTAATAGTAAGGTGGGGCCGTAAGTTTCGCTCAGCACTTTACACATGTGTTCAATGTGTGTCGAAGCTCCTTTAAAGGAAGGATGCTGATCAAAAGCAATGTAAACAGATCGAAACTGAGTTACCAAGCTACATCATTTAGATAGTAAAATACGAAGCTTATTTGACTATAGTCATAAAAGTCGAAAAAACTTCTTGAACCTTAATCAAGGCAAACCCAAACCTGCATTTTTTTTAATGTACGGCTACACATTAGCCTTTGCCATCATAAAAGCGCGCCAGATAATAGCTTAACACCTTAGCACTTTAACACCTTAACACCTTAACACTCTAACACCTTAGCACTTTAGCACTTTAACACTTTAACACTCTAATCCTACACAAGCCCTTCCTGTATGGCCTTGCTTACTGCTTCTGTTTGAGAGTGCACATGTAATTTTTCGTATATTTTTTTGATATGGCTCCTCACGGTATCCAGGCTAATGGCAAATTCAGCAGCAATTAACTTGTAGCTGTTACCCTTACTCAGCGATGACAGCACCTCTTGCTCACGCAGTGTAAGCTTATAGGGATTACTAATATTTGCTTCTTGCTGCATAGAGGCAATCACCATGCGGGCAATACTTGGAGACATGGGGGCACCTCCCTCCATCGCTTCCTCAATGGCTAAAAATAATCTTGTTGATAGATGTTTCTTTAAAATATACCCTGAAGCCCCTGCACAAATGGCATCAAATACATGTTGATTGTCATCAAATACGGTCAACATTAAAATAGGAATATCTTTATTTGTCCTGCGAACCTGAGTCACCGCCTGAATACCATTCATAAAGGGCATATCAATGTCCATGATTACCAAGTCTGGCTTATGTTCAGCGAGGTGCTTGTTTATTTCTACGGGACTTTGAAATGCGCCTGCTAACCTGATAGTTGCATTTAAGCGAAGCATGGTTTGTATGCTCTCACTCAATTGCAGATTATCTTCGTAAAGTAAAATTGTGCAGGCCATTATAGAATTAAGTAAATATCGAAGACTTTTTAAAGAATAGCATCACATCATGATGTGATATCCAGTTGAAGCTCCACACTTGTTCCCTTACCATTACTACTTGTAAGCATAAACTGAGCATTTATAGCTGCAGCCCTCTCCTTTTGATTGCGCAAGCCATTTCCAGGTCTTACACCTCCCACTTCAAAACCCTTACCATTGTCTGTAATCTTCATGGTTAGCTGATGATGTGTTTGGGCTAAGGTAATATCAATCTGCTTAGCCTCACTGTACTTGGCAGCGTTATTAATGCTCTCTTTAAAAATCAAAAATAAGTTTTTACGTTGTTCTGGTGTAAGCCTCAACGTCTCTGTAGTCAGATCATTAAATTGATAGTTTATATTTTTTGATTCGAGTATTTCTGCCATAAACTCGCGCATGTGCATAACCAATTGCTTTACGGAATCATTATGCGGGTTAACTGACCATACCATATCGCCAATATCTTCCATTATCCTGGCTGACTGTTCACCGATGCGTTGAAGATAATTTTGAACGTTACCATTCTTTTCGTTGAGTGCTACCTGACTTAAAATATTAATACTGGAAAGTGTAGAGCCAATATCGTCATGCAGATCGCGCGCCAGGTTATTCCGAACTTTTTCAATCTCCAGCAGGCGTTGTGTACGGCTCATTACTCTGAAGCGATTTACCACTAAAAAAGCAATCACTATCAACAATACCAATAAGATAATGGTGGCTGTAATGATTAATCGCTGCCTGCTTAAGGTAAGGTCTTGTACACGTTGGCTGGCCTTCAACAACTCAATTTCCCCAACCTTCTTTTCATTCTGATATTTCACTTCTAATTCATGAATCGCCTCAATGTTACTGGCTTCACTTAAGCTATCTTTCAATGCTGCAAAAGCCTGATGATAGAATAGCGCTTCTTTAAAATTTTGTTGTTCAGCATAGATGTCTGACAACACTTCGTACGAATCAAGTATGGTATAAGGATCATTAATTTTTTTGGCAATACGCATCGCTGAGTCCAGGTAAATAACAGCTAACTTGTATTGCCTTAGTTGAAAATGGGCAAATCCCATGGCTGCATAAACACCCCCCAGCAAGTGATGGTTCTCGCTTTTCTTGGCAATATGAATAGCCTTTTTATATTGCTCCTGTGCTTGATTAAAATCACCTTTGTCAAAATAAATATTACCGATATTAGAATGTGTTTCGGAGGCTTCACGGACATAACCCAATTGCAAATAGGTCTCCAGGGCTTGTTTATATTGCTGCAAGGCCTCATCTAACTTTTTCTGCTTGCGGTAAATCCTACCCATCAGCTGAGCAATATAGGCAAGGTGTTTTTGTAAATTATGCGCTTCGGAAATTTTCTGTGCCTGGCGTACATAATCAAGTGCCTTCTCATAATCTCCGATGCGATACTGCACATTACCGATGTTAACCAGGGCTCTCGACTGTGCAACAGGGTCATGTAAAAGGCTGTCCTGGATTTTAGCAGCAAGAATATACTGCTTTAAGGCTTGCTCGTTATTATCTTCCTGCAGAAAAATATTACCCAGGCTGTTATAAATACCAGTCAGGTCCTCATAATCATTATTCTTCTTCGCAATCAATTCTGCTTGCCGGAGGTAATACTTTGCAGAATCATATTTTGCTAACCAAAGCAAGCTTACTGATAAACCCTGGTAGGCGATTGATTGCTGTTTAGCATTTGCATTACCTGAAGCAAGTACCTTATGGTAATAAAAAGAAGATGAGTCGTATTGACCATTGTTGTGATGAAGAGCGCCCAATTCATTGTAACAGTAAACAATACTGTTTTTCAACTTTAACCTGGTTGATAAATCCAGGGCAGTGTGAATATATTGATAAGCTCGTTCAGGATTTTTTCCTTCGCTATTTCTGGCAAGCCATACCAGGGTATTGATTTCACTGGTATCGCCCCGATGCAAAGCCACTATGGCAAGGGCACTATCTAGTTTTTGGCCTTGTCGCACACTGTCTTCAGGCAATGATTGCGCTGATAACTGTGTTAGCAACAAGAGAATAACAAAGGTTATAGGTAACTTTTTCACAACTTCGTTTTAATACAAACCATAAGCGTTAAAAGTACATGGGCTTGCCGGAAAGGTATAGTAAAAATCCGAACTGACCCGATGAAGTCAACTAAGCAAATAAGAACGACCCATTTCTACATTACTCAACAAATAATTGGATGGGGTATGGCCTGTAAAGCGTTTAAAATCCTTAATAAAATGGTTCTGATCATAATAGTCTTGTACAAAATCCATTTGGCGCCAGCTGAGGTTGGTGCAGTCTTTCAGTTGTTGTTCAATTTGCTTAAAGCGGACTATCAAGGAGTAGGTTTTAGGCGAGAGGCCTACATATTTTTTAAACTGTATCTCTAAATACCTTTCGCTTACGCGAAGATCTTGTGCCAGTTTTTTTATTGAAACAGTAGGATGCCGATGAATATTTAACAGTGTAGCATCTGCCAGGGTATTCCTTACCTCAATAGAAGCGAAGGCCTGAGTAAAATACTCGTTAAGTAAGGCAATTTTTTCTGTAAGCGAAGTTAAGTCTCCAAGTTTTGCATGCAATTCTTGTAAGTCGTTACGAATTAATCTGCCATCAAAGGCTTTGTTAGTAAATTCGCTCATGTCAACACGCAACAGCTTCGAAAGCGAGGTGGGTTTCAACAGTACGCCCAGCGAATAAAATCCGGGAAAATGAATAGCCGTAAAATGGTGATCAATTTGTCCGTAAATACTGACTGGTGCTGTTGTATAGGTTTGCTTCAGGATCAGTTTTCCCGGTTTACCAAAGTTGAAGAATATGCCGGAAAATCCATTGGGGAAAAGCGTATGCTCCCCACCATGTGCGCTGTGCTCACTATTTGCTTCCAGGTACCCCTGAATATAGGGCGAAAGTATTTTAGAGGGGGCGCAGAAGTTAAAAACCATACATTAAATATAATTCAAGAGATTCATTAATTTTAACCACTTTTTAAACTACATGGCAGAGAATACCTACAAAAGCAATACTTTCAAGAAACCTGAAAAGGAGAAAGAAAAGAAGAGCAAAAAGGCAAGTGCAATCGATAAAAAGCCCCTCTTTTCATTTTTACAGGATCCTCGCTTCAAACTTGCCAGCGGTTTCGTTTTAATCGTGAGCTCATTATTCCTGTTCGCCAGTTTTTTGTCCTACCTCTTCACTGGCAAAGCAGATCAAAGTGTTATTGAAGCACTCGCCACAGATACCATTCTGGAGTCTGGCATGGAGACAGATAATTGGGTTGGTTTATGGGGTGCCATTGTTTCTCATGCTTTTATTTTCCGCTGGTTTGGCATTGCTGCCTTTTTTATACCGCCCATTATATTTATTGCCGGCTTTCGCATGGTTTTTAAAAGAAGCATTGCTTCTATTGTCAATACTACCATCTTCTCAATATTCTCCATTCTATGGCTCAGCCTCATGTTTGGGTACATCACCTTGCAAAGCGATGGTGTGTCAGAATGGGGGTTTTTGGGTGGCGGCCTTGGCTACAACCTGGCCTTAGTGAGTGAAAGTATCTTTGGATGGGGTACCTTTTTAGTGTTGATCTTAACCCTGCTCATATTCATCATATTTTATTTTAATGTTACTGCCATCAATGCTTTTCAGCCTAAAGAGAAGGCCATGGGCAATGCTGCTTTTGCAGATGCCAATGAAGATGAAGAAGGGAAAAAGGAAGACGATAAGATTATTCCAACCTACACCGATGAAAAAGATGTCTGGGTTGAAGACCTGAAAGCAGAAGAAATGCCAGATCCTGTCTTAATCACACCGACAGTCCCTTCCAATGAAATAAAACTGGAGATCGAAAAAACTGAACCCATAAAAAATACACCTAAGCAAGATCCGGTTTTTACCATAGAGGAACAGTTAGAAACAGATAAGCTGGCAGAGCAGTTGGTAGAACAGCAAGGTGTCTATGATCCCACGCTTGAGCTAAGCCATTACAAGTTCCCACCACTTGAGTTACTGAGAGAATATGAAGTAGGCAAAGTACAGGTAACCCAGGAAGAACTGAATCAAAACAAAGACCGCATTGTAGCCACGCTCGTTAATTTTAAAATTGGTATACAAAGCATTAAAGCCACTATTGGTCCAACGGTTACGCTATACGAAATTGTACCCGATGCCGGAATAAAAATTTCAAGAATTAAAAATCTGGAGGACGATATTGCGCTCAGTTTATCTGCCCTTGGTATCCGTATTATCGCTCCCATACCCGGCAAGGGAACTATCGGTATAGAAGTACCGAATAAGAATCGTGAAATGGTGAGTATACGTTCAGTGCTGAGCATTGAGCGTTTCCAGAAGACAGATTATGAACTGCCGATTGCTTTGGGTAAAACCATTTCAAACGAAGTACACATTGTAGACCTGGCCAAGATGCCCCACTTGCTGGTGGCCGGTGCGACAGGTCAGGGTAAATCAGTTGGTCTAAATGTTATTCTTGCTTCACTTTTATATAAGCGTCATCCAAGTACCTTAAAGTTTGTACTGGTCGATCCTAAAAAAGTAGAGATGTCTATTTTCTCGAAAATAGAAAGACATTACCTGGCTAAACTCCCTAATAGTGAAGAGGCCATCATTACCGATACACGAAAGGTTGTGCATACGCTCAACTCCTTGTGTATAGAAATGGAGAACCGTTATGAAATACTCAAGGATGCCGGTGCGCGTAACTTAAAAGAATACAATGCCAAATTTGTCGGGCGCAAACTCAATCCGAAAGAAGGTCACCGTTTTCTCCCTTACATAGTCTTGGTTATTGATGAGTTGGCGGATTTGATGATGACCGCTGGCAAAGAAGTAGAAACACCGATTGCACGTCTTGCCCAGTTAGCACGCGCTATTGGCATACACTTAGTGGTTGCCACACAACGCCCATCGGTAAACGTAATTACCGGTGTAATCAAGGCAAACTTCCCGGCACGTTTGTCTTTCCGTGTTACCTCAAAAGTCGATTCACGTACCATTCTGGATGCGGGTGGTGCCGATCAGTTGGTTGGACAAGGTGATATGTTATTGTCAACTGGTAATGATGTAATTCGCTTGCAATGTCCTTTTGTTGACACACCGGAAATTGATAAGGTTTGCGATTTTATCGGTTCACAACGCGGCTACGACTCTGCTTACATGTTGCCTGAATACGAAGGTGATGATGAAGGAGGCGCCTCCGATGTTGACTTGAGCGAAAGAGATGCTCTATTTGAAGAGGCTGCGAAGTTGATTGTTATGCACCAGCAAGGCAGCACTTCACTCATCCAGCGAAAGCTTAAATTAGGCTATAACCGGGCAGGCCGCCTGATTGACCAACTCGAGGCAGCCGGTATTGTTGGTGCTTTTGAGGGTAGTAAGGCCAGAGAAGTTTTAATTAAAGACGAGATGAGTTTGGAACAATTATTGTCTTCTCTTCGCGAAAAACACGGACAATAATATCTTTGCAATTTATTAACAGCGCCCAAAACATGAAAAACCTGATTTTCACAGCTTTAGCCCTTTTTTCAGTCACTTTTGCCTTTTCTCAATACGATGCCAAAGCCCTAGAAACATTAGAGGCCATGAGCAAGAAATATAAAGCAATACCTGCTTTTGAAGCTAATATCACCTCTACCATGACCAATGAAACGGAGGGAATCAATGAGGAATTCAAAGGAAAAATCACTGTTAAAGGTGATAAATTCAGATTAGCCCTTGATGATCAGGAGATCATTAATAATGGTGTTACTGTATGGACCTACCTGCCTGCAGCCAAGGAAGTAAACATTGATAATTACGATCCGGGCTCTGATGAAATCAACCCTTCCAAAATTTATGAAGCCTATAAAAAAGGTTTTAAATATTTATACCTGGCCGATAAAACGGAGAATGGTGTTTTGTGCGAGGAGATTGATCTGGTACCAGAAAAAAAAGATGCACAGTACTTCAAAATCAAAATGATGATCGGCAAAAAGGATAAGAATATCCAAAGCTGGACAATGTTTGATAAAAGTGGTAACAAGTACAAGTACACCATCAATAAGTTCACACCCAACGCAGCCATAACCGATGCCTTCTTCACTTTCGATCCCAAAAAGTATCCGGGTATTGAAGTCATTGACTTACGATAAATAACACTAATCCATTAAAAAGCTGATCTTCCGATCAGCTTTTTTTGTTTTATCAATTCTTTGCCTGTGTTGGTGTTGTGCTCAGGCTAGGCGCCAGGCTCACCAACACATGTACCAACACATTGCATTTCATTATGTGAGTATTTCTATGAAAGTAGAGTAATTGCTAGGCATCACACATCGTTGTTGGTAATCTAACACAAGCACCACGCGCAACACCAACAACGGCTTAGCCGCCAATCAATAGGCCTCATACCATTCAAATCGCTCTTTTACAATTTTTGCTTTCTCTGCTTTTAAATGGGTCAACAAAGCCTTTGCAACGGGTGAAAAGTTTTTGCCTTTGATCCAGATCAGGTTCCAGATAGATTTAATCGGAAAACCTTTAACCGGAATTATTTGCAAGGTTCCGTTTTGAAGTTCATTCTTTATACCGATCAAAGGCATAATAGAATAACCTAATCCGGCAATTACCGCTTGTTTAACCGCCTCATTGCTGGTCAACTCCATTTTCTTTCTTACAGGAAGATTGTTGCGCTGTATAAATTTCTCCATAACATAACGCGTACCAGAACCCTGCTCTCTGTAAATCAGTGGCAGCAATTCAAAAATCTTTTTGTCGTAGACTTTGCTTTTAAATTTCTGATCGCTGTTGCCCACCATGAAAAGTTTATTCTGCAAAAGTTCTATACGTTCTATTTGCAAATGCTGAGGAAGCACCGAGACCAGGGAGAAGTCAACCGTATTTTTTTCAAGATCATCAATTACCTTACTTTTATTTGTTACATCAAGCAACAACTCAACCGAAGGATTGGCCTTTAAAAAATCAGTGAGGAAGTAAGGCATAACATATTTACCAGTAGACACAACAGATATCTTCAGGCGACCACTTAACTGACCTTTAAAAGCCACTGTTTTAAAATTGATGGCATTTACTTTATCCAGAATATCTTGTGCTGCCCTGGCAATTTCAGCACCAAAATCTGTTACATACAGTTTCCTGCCCACTACTTCTGTTAACGGTACATCAAACTGATCCTGAAAGTTTTTCAACTGGATGGATACAGCTGGTTGTGTCAGGTGCAGCTCTTCAGCCGCCTTGGTAATACTTTCTACCTGTGTTACTTTCAAAAAAACCTGAAGCTGGTGTAGGGTGTAATTCATAAATATTCTTTATGCTAATCATTACAAATATATATAAAAATATATGTATAAAGATTTTCAGTTTTGCAGCGTCAAACTAAAACAAATGCATATGAACATAGAAGAGCTCTTATCCTCAATCGGTCAGCAGCAAGGTGGCGAAACACACGAATTCAAACTTATTCAGGGTACTTTTAAGGCAGAAGAGGCCAAACGAATTTTGCTGGAAATGCTTAACAACAAAATAAATTTTCACAGCAGGCAGATTCACAGAATACAAGAGCAGTCTGGCGGCAACACCACCCATTCGGAAAACAGGATGAATGAGCTCCTCGACACCATGGAAGTATTAAAGAAGGTGCTTATGGAGGCTGAAAAAAATAACCTTCAGGTAAAAATCTCTTGTCCCATTACTATTGAGCTTGTATAAGCTGAGTCTTACACCTTAAAACTGTGCAACCTGCCTCATGATAGATTATAAGCTGCTCATTGACAACCTGACCAATCCGGCCTTACTTTTTTTTGTTCTAGGTATACTGGCAGTACGATTAAAGAGCGATCTGGAAATACCCCCCAACTCTTCTAAATTCATTTCTCTTTATCTCTTATTTTCTATCGGATTTCGTGGCGGACAAGAACTGGCACATAGTGATTTTTCTATCAGCATACTCTGGTCTATCCTTTTTGGTATTGCCATAGCATGTCTTATTCCTCTTTATACTTTTCTGATTTTAAAGAAGCGCTTAAGCACAGAAAATGCAGGGGCTATTGCCGCTGCTTACGGTTCGGTCAGTGCAGTGACCTTTGTTACTGCACTGTCTTTTTTAGAAATCCAGAACCTGAAATCAAGTGGTCACATGGTGGCAGTCATGGCCTTAATGGAGGCTCCGGCCATTGTTATCGGTGTAATGCTGATACGGTTGTGCAGTGAAAAGAACCAGCAGGCGCCTAAAATGCGCAGCATTCTCAAACATTCGCTCACCAATGGTAGTGTGCTGCTCATCTTAGGTAGTTTGGTTATCGGACTACTGGCCAGCGATCAGCAGGCGCAAGGCATCAAACCATTCACGACAGATTTATTTAAAGGCTTTCTGGCCATTTTCTTGCTCGACATGGGTATTGTGAGTGGCAAGAAACTTGGCGACTTTTTGAAAAGCGGGCGCTTCCTCACTGTTTTCGCCATCGTGGTTCCCTTGATAAACGGAGCCTTAGTAGCCGCTATCAGCAGTTTTGTAACCCACGATGTTGCCGATAGATTTATTCTTGCCGTGCTGGCTGCCAGTGCTTCTTATATCGCTGTACCTGCCGCCATGAAAATTGCTGCGCCCAAAGCCAATCCAGGTATTTACTTCCCCATGGCACTCGCTATTACTTTCCCATTAAATATCACGATAGGCTTGCCCGTTTACTTATCTCTTGTGCGCACTTTTTAGGTGTAGGCTAAGCCGCTCAGCTAGGCCAGTAGCTTGCTAAGGATCTTCTCAAGATGATGGCCCTATGCACTTATTCAGGGATAGGAATAAACCGTTCCCGAAAATGTGCCTTATTTCTCAAACTTATTTAGATATATTACAGGCTCTAAACCCTGTTAATGCATGTCTTCCAATAAATCGACCAACGTAGCACTGCTTACACTCATTTCAGTATTCTTTTTCTGGGGCTTTGTAGCAGCCAGCAATGATATCCTGATTCCGGTTTTTAAAGAAAAATTAAACCTTGAGCAATGGCAATCGCAAATGATTTCCTTTGCATTTTATGTGGCCTACACAGTTGGGTCTATCATCTACTTCTTTGCATCGAAGGCTTCAGGTGGCGATATTCTGAATCGCATCGGTTATAGAAATGGTATTGCCATCGGTCTTATTATATCTGCTTTAGGAACACTCTTGTTTTATCCGGCTGCAGAGTCTGCTTCATTTAATTTAATGATTACCGGACTTTTTGTGGTTGGCCTTGGCTTCTCTCTACAACAAACTGCTGCCAACCCATTGGCTATTGTTATGGGTGATCCTAAAAAGGGATCACAACGACTAAGCCTTGCCGGTGGTATTAATAACATGGGTACTACGGTTGGTCCGCTCATTGTTAGCTTTGCTATTTTCGGAAGCTTATCTACTACCGGTGTGGCTTCTGTCGCCAGCATTGAAAGTGTTAAAACACCTTACCTGATTTTAGGAGCTGCCTTTATCTTAGTAGCCATTATTTTTAAATTTTCTAACATCCCCAATAAAATTCATGCAGTAACTGATGATGTCAAAGGAGATATTCCGGTAGCTGCAGAAAAGTCAAGTGCTTTAAAATATCCTCAGCTTTGGATGGGTATGATTGCCATCTTCTTGTATGTAGGTGTGGAAGTGGCCACAGCCAGTAACCTGCCGGAATTTATGCAGCAATATCTTAAAACACCCACCGATCGCATTGCACCCTTTGTATCGTTGTATTGGGCAAGTTTAATGATTGGTCGTTTAACGGGATCGGTAGGCGCCTTTAACATTGGCGATGGTTTTAAAAAAGCATTACGCTTTATCATGCCGTACATTGCTTTTGCTTTCTTCCTCGGTGTAATTAAAATAGCTAATCACGACATTACGCCTTTCTATGTGTATGCACTTGTTATTCTGGTCATGATTGTCGGTGACTACATGAGTAAGGGCAACCCTGCCCGTCAGTTGCTCATCTTCTCTGTAATGGGTATCGCAGCCTTGTTTATTGGTATGCTTACCAATGGCATGGTCAGTGTGTATGCCTTTATCAGCGTAGGTTTATTCTGCAGCACTTTATGGCCTTGTATTTTCACATTGGCGGTTGCAGGTTTAGGCAAACATACCAACGAAGGCTCAAGCTTCCTGATAATGATGATTATGGGTGGTGGTGTAATCAGCTTATTACAAGGTGTGGTGTCTGATTACTTGCTTGGTATTCAATGGAGCTATTTAGTTGGTGTGGCTTGCTTTGCTTATCTCGCTTACTACGCCTGGAGAGTTAGTGGCATTTTGAAATCGCAAGGAATAGACTACGATGCAACAACAAGCACTGGTAGCGGGCATTGATATTGGTGGTACTAACGTTGCCCTCGGACTTGTAAACAAGCAAGGTGAAATCATTTGGAAAGACAGTTTCTCAACAAAACAATTCGATGATTTCAACTTGCTTGTTGCGCATGCCGCTGCAATCATAAAAAATGCAGTACTGCCACTAAAAAATGCGCACTTAATCGGTTGTGGAGTTGGTGCACCCAATGGCAATTATTACTCAGGCGCTATTGAACATGCGCCCAACCTGATCTGGAAAGGCATAGTACCCGTAGCAGCACTTTTTAAGGAGACGCTTGAAGTAAATACACTTGTTACCAATGATGCCAATGCTGCTGCGCTTGGTGAAAAACTATATGGTGCTGCACAAGCTTTTAATGACTTTATTTTAATCACCCTGGGCACAGGCTTAGGTAGTGGTTTGGTTGTACTAGGTCAACTTGTTTACGGGCATGACGGTTTTGCCGGAGAATTAGGGCATGTTATAGTGGAGCCCGGAGGACGTACTTGTGGTTGCGGACGTAAAGGTTGTTTGGAAACGTATTGTTCTGCTACTGGTATTGTTAAAACATTTCAGGAGTTAAGTCACGATTTATCTGCAACAAGTGCGCATAAAATTTACCAGTTGGCGAGCCAAGGTGATGAAGTTGCACTAGAGGCCTTTGAACTAACTGCCCAACGCTTAGGTCTTGCCCTGGCTAATGCAGTCGCGTATACGAGTCCGGAAGCCATCATTCTTTTTGGTGGTTTGGTGCGGGCAGGAGATTTATTAATGAAGCCCACACAAAAATACTTTGAATCAAACTTGCATAATCTTTATCGTGGAAAAGTAAAACTACTTACTTCAACACTTGATGAAAGTGATGCCGCCATATTGGGTGCTGCTTCCCTTGTTTGGCAAAATGAAAAATAGTAGCTTCTATTTGTTTTACGATCAATCATATTCGTATATGAAAAAAAATGCCTTGCTAGCTATTTTACTTTGTTTGGGAATAGTTGCCTACGCTCAACAGGATATTAATATCATTCCTCAACCTCTATCTGTTATTAGTCAACCAGGAAGCCTGATTGTTAGTCGGGATTTCAAAATCGTTGATCAGGATAATGTATTCAGTAATGAAATCAATGTATTCAATAAGCAAATAAATAAAGCCCTGGGCTTTACTTTCAAGACCATTAAAAAAGCAAAGGCAAAGAAAACAATCAGACTTGTGTTGGATAATTCAACAGCACATGCTGAAGCCTATACGCTTGACATTACAACCAACGACATCACCATTAGTGGAAAAACTGCAGGCGTATTTTATGGCTTACAATCCTTATATCAATTGATGGTTAATCAGCAGGAAGTGCTGACTAAAAAAATAACACTACCACTGGTGACCTTTAAAGATCAACCCTCCTTTCAATGGCGAGGTATGCACTTAGATGTGAGCCGGCATTTTTTCAGTAAGCAGGAAGTCATGAAGTATTTAGACTACCTGGCACTTCATAAACTCAATACCTTTCATTGGCATTTAACTGACGACCAGGGATGGAGAATAGAAATAAAAAAATACCCATTACTCACCACCATCGGTTCCAAACGCAGCGGAACCATAATCGGACCTTATTCTACAACAGCACCCAGTGATAATATTCCCTATGGAGGCTTTTACACGCAGGCAGATATTCAGGAAGTAGTTGCCTACGCCAAAAGCTTACACATTACCGTTGTACCAGAAATAGAAATGCCGGGTCATGCCTTGGCAGCATTATCCGCTTATCCTGAATTGGCCTGCACCGATAGTACTTTTCAGGCTGCGATCACCTGGGGTGTTTTTGACGATGTGTTCTGTGCCGGTAAGGAGGAGACCTTTACTTTTTTAGAAAATGTATTGGCTGAAATAGTTGAGTTATTTCCCGGTAAGTACATTCATATTGGCGGTGATGAATGTCCTAAAACAAGGTGGAAGGAATGCCAGCGTTGTCAGCAGAGAATCACTTCTCATCATTTAAAGGATGAACATGACCTGCAAAGCTACTTCATCACCCGCATTGAAAAATTTGTAAACAGTAAAGGAAGACAGATTATCGGATGGGATGAGATACTTGAAGGAGGGCTTGCCCCGAATGCCTCTGTCATGAGTTGGCGAGGTACCGCTGGTGGTATTGCGGCAGCAAGACTCAAACATCCTGTGGTGATGTCGCCCGGCCAGCCTTGTTACTTCGATCATTATCAGGTAAAGGAAAAAGAAAAAGAACCACTCGCTTTTGGCGGTTACAATTCCCTGGAGGCTGTATATGTTTACAACCCTATGCCTACAGAACTAAATCAGGAAGAACAAAAATATATTCTAGGTGCTCAAGCTAATCTATGGACAGAATACATACCTGACTTCAAACAAGTAGAGTATATGGCCTTGCCTCGCATGTGTGCTCTTGCTGAAACACTCTGGACAAACTCCGGGCAAAAAAACTACGAGGCTTTTATCCTGCGCCTGCAAAAACATGCCAGGGTACTTGATGTAGAAAAAGCCAACTACGCTAAACATTTTCTGAACACCAAACCCTGAGAAATGAAGTTCTTGTTCCTGCTGCTTTGTTGTCTTTCGATTACTGATGCACACTGCCAGATAGTAAGAGTAAGCCTACATCAGGATTGGAAATTCAGGCAAGTCGGAACGCAAGGGTGGCTGCCGGCTACTGTACCGGGGACAGTTCACACCGATCTCTTAGCTAATAAAAAAATTGAAGATCCTTTCTTCGAAAGCAATGAAATAACACTTCAGTGGATTGATACCGTCAGCTGGGAATATCAGACTGAATTTAATTATTCCTTTAATAAAACGCACAGTAAAGTATACCTCCATTTTGAAGGACTTGATACTTATGCCATAGTCTATTTCAACGATTCCCCTATTGGTAAAGCAGATAATATGTTCAGGTCATGGAAATTTGATGTCACTGAAAAAATTAAAGCAGGCAACAACAGCATCCTCATACGCTTTGAACCGGCTTCAACCATTGGCAAATCGGAAGCTAAAAAACTAGACTACACACTTCCCGGAGATGAAAAAGTGTTTACACGCAAGGCAGCTTATCATTACGGTTGGGACTGGGGGCCACGTTTTGTAACTGCAGGTATCTGGAAACCGGTGAGTCTTGTTATTGAAAGTAGCAGCACCATAGCAGATCATCATCAATTTATGGTGAATGAAATTACGGATAAAGAAGCCAAAGCATCTTTAAAATCAGCTCTTCGCTTCAACAAAGCTACCACACTAAAAATTTCTGTTTTCAATAAAGCAGACAACACTTTAGTAGGCAGTAGCACACATGCTGTGAATAAAGACAGTATACTTGAAACCCCCATCAGCATTCAAAATCCTACACTATGGTGGTGCAATGGTTATGGAGAACCTCATTTATATACACTTCATATTGTCTGTGAAGATCTATCGGATCAAACAAAACACGAGCAGGAATTGCGTGTAGGCTTGCGCACGATTGCTCTCGTACAGGAAAAGGATAGCCTTGGCAAGAGTTTTTATTTTAAACTAAATGGTAAAGCCATCTTCAGTAAGGGCGCCAACTACATCCCTCCCGATAATTTTTTGCCACGAGTAACGAATGAAAAGTATACAGAAGTTGTTGCGCGCGCCAAAGCTGCTAACATGAATATGTTGCGTGTATGGGGCGGTGGCGTTTATGCAGAAGATGCTTTTTATGAAGCTTGCGATGAGGCAGGTATTTTAGTGTGGCAGGATTTTATGTTTGCCTGTGCCATGTATCCCGGTGATGAGCATTTCATAGACAACGTACGCCTGGAAGCCATAGAACAAGTTATCCGCTTGAGGAATCATGCCAGTCTTGCTTTATGGTGCGGCAACAATGAAGTGAGTGAAGGCTGGCACAATTGGGGCTGGCAAAAACAATTCGCTTATAGCAAAAGTGATTCTGCTAAAATCTGGAATGATTATTTAAATCTTTTTGAAAAAGTTTTACCCGCTGTAGTAAAGCTGTACGATCAAGCCACCGCCTACTGGTCATCATCTCCTCAGCATGGCTGGGGACGTACTCAAAGTTTATTGGAAGGTGACATCCATTATTGGGGAGTCTGGTGGGGCATGCAGCCCTTCTCTATCTACAATAAAAAAATCGGGCGCTTCATGAGCGAATATGGTTTTCAAGGCATGCCTTCCATGCAAGCCTTCGCCAGCATGACCAAAGAACAAAGCCTCAGCCTGCAATCCCCGGCTATAAAGCATCACCAAAAACATCCTACCGGTTTTGAAACCATTGATCATTACCTGAAACAAGCTTATAAGACACCCAAAGACTTTAAAGACTATGCCTACGTATCGCAACTGGTGCAAGCTGATGGAATGAAAATAGCCATAGAAGCACATAGAAGAAATCAACCTTATTGCATGGGTAGTCTGTATTGGCAATTAAACGATTGCTGGCCGGTTACCTCCTGGAGCAGTCTTGATCATCTCAATATTCCTAAGGCAAGTCATTATGCGATAACACGCGCTTTCGCACCCAGCATTACTTCTATTAGTAAGGAAGGAGATAACTATAACGTTTACCTGATCAGTGATCATGAAGCCGCACTTACCCTAACATTATCCTTGCAAAAATTAAACGGAGATAAACTTTGGGAAGAAAATAAGGAAATTAAAACTGAAGCACTCTTCGCCAAAACGGTATATCAGCACGACAGCGCAACCTTATTAAAACAACATGATTCAACCGACCTTGTACTCAGCGCTACTGTAACAGATGAATCAGGTAACACTCTTGATAAAAATTACTTTTACTTTGTAGAAGCTAAGAACTTAGCCCTAAGAAAACCACAGCTGACCTGGTCAATCAATAAAAGGGAGAAAGTCATCACCATAAAAAATGGCAATACCCTTGCCAGGGGCATACAACTTTTAGCGGATCCTGCTGTCGAATTCAGTAAAAACTACTTCGATTTAAGTGCTGGGGAGTCAATTCGTATTAATTTTACTTCCTCGTCATCTGCACGAAAAATAAAAAAACATTTTCAACTCAAGAGCCTGTATGATACGTATGAACACTAAGCCATTTTCGTTATTCACGCTCATTATACTTTTTGCGGCTTTCTTATTGATCCATAATGCCTCAGCACAAAAAAATCTGACCCAATATGTAAATCCTTTTATTGGCACTGGCGGGCATGGGCATACTTTTCCCGGTGCAACAACACCCTTTGGTATGGCGCAACTTTCACCCGACACAAGGATTGATGGTAGTTGGGATGGCTGTTCAGGTTATCACTATTCTGATAGCCTCATCTATGGCTTTTCTCACACCCACCTGAGCGGAACAGGAGTAAGTGATTATGGTGATATCATGTTAATGCCAACATTGGGAAAGGCCAAATATTTTCCTGAACAATATGCTCAAGCTTTCAACCATAAAAATGAAAAAGCTGAAGCTGGCTATTACAGCGTATTACTCGACAACAAAGTAAAAGTAGAATTAAGCAGTACCACCCGCGTGGGCATGCATCAATACACCTTCCCCAAAACGGATAGTGCCAACTTAGTATTCGACCTTATGCACCGCGATCTGTGTACAGAAACACTTTTAGTCGTGCAAAGTAATTCCCGCTTGGTTGGTTATAGAAAGAGTAAGGCCTGGGCAACGGATCAGTACATTGCCTTTGTGATGGAGTTCTCTAAACCCTTTGAAGATTTTACAGTTGCCAACGAAAAAGGAATTATTACTAGCGAAAGAAGTATCGCTGATCCTCAGGCGAAGCTCAACTTCCGTTTTATCAGCGATGGTAAACCCCTATTAGTAAAAGTGGCCCTCTCCCCTGTTGGCCCTGATGGAGCACAGAAAAATCTGGAAGCGGAGTTAGCCCACTGGAGTTTTAAAACAGTTCGGCAAAACGCACAGATCAGCTGGAATGCTGAGTTAAGTAAAATTGTGGTGGAGAGTGAAAATAAAAATGACTTGATGAAATTTTATTCAGCACTCTATCACGTTATGATACACCCCAACGTGGCCAGCGATGTAGACGGACGTTACCGTGGCATGGATAAAAAGATTTATAAGGCAGAAGGATACACCCATTATTCCATCTTTTCGCTATGGGATACTTTCCGTGCCTTACACCCGCTACTGAGTATCATTGATCGCGAACGTACCCGAAGTTTTGTACACACCTTTTTAAATATGTACGAACAAGGTGGACGATTACCTGTGTGGGAATTAGCGAGTAATGAAACAGATTGCATGATAGGCTACCACAGTGTAAGCGTAATTACGGATGCTGCCAGTAAAGGCATCACTGATTTCGATCAGCGACTGGCGCTGGAAGCCATGGTAAAAAGTGCCACCTGGTCTCACTTAGGTTTGCCTGCCTACATGGCCAATGGTGTTATCAGTATAGATGATGAACACGAATCAGTTTCAAAAACCCTGGAGTACGCGTATGACGATTGGTGTATTGCCCAATTTGCCAAACAAGTAGGTAATGATGAGGTATACAAAAAATTTCTGCAACGTTCACTCAATTACAAAAACACCCTGGATCCTGAAACAGGTTTAATGCGCCCGCGTAAAAACGGTGGCTGGCTCTCGCCCTTTGAACCACGAGAAGTTAATAATCATTTTACTGAAGCTAACTCATGGCAATATTCCTTCTTTGTACCGCACTATATCAGTGTGCATATTGACATGTTGGGAGGCGTAGAACGTTTCGAAGCACAACTTGATAAATTGTTTACCGAAAGTAGCGAGACCACCGGACGCGATCAGGCTGACATTACCGGCTTGATTGGTCAATATGCCCATGGCAATGAACCCAGTCACCACATGGCTTACTTATACAACTATATTGGCAAGCCGGAGAAAACACAAGAGCGCATCAGGCAAATCTTAACAGAGCTTTACCACAACGCACCCGATGGACTTTCCGGTAATGAAGATTGCGGGCAGATGAGTGCCTGGTTCGTATTAAGTAGTTTGGGGATTTATCAGGTAACACCAGGACAAGCCGATTTCACTTTTGGTTATCCGCTTTTTGATAAAAGTACAATCAAGTTTGAAGATGGTGCAGTGCTTAGCATGAACAGACAAAGAACGAGTGAACAAGATCAGTACATTCAACGAATAAGCCTCAACAATCAGGCCTACACCAAGAGCTACATTACGTACAAGCAATTGCTGGATGGTGGCAACCTGACTTTTAACATGAGCACTAAGGCCTCAGCTGAGTTTGGAAAAAGTAAGCAAGATATGCCTGCTACTGAGGTAAAAATTAAAGATTGGGTAAGCTTACCGGTAATTGATGCGCCCGGCAAAAGTTTTAAAGAAACTATACTAGTTAAAATAAGTGCGGCCCCTGATTGTAAGATTTACTACACTACAGATGGATCGCAGCCCAACCTCCAGTCTATGCGCTATCAAAAACCTGTAGCGCTCAGCAAAACAACCTCATTAAGAGCTATTGCTGTGAATGAAGCAAATGTAAGCAGTGGTGTTGTAAAGGCTGACTTCTATAAAATGCCTGCCAACAGAAAAGTAGACATCAACGCTACCTACAGTGCACAATACTCAGCCGGTGGCGATGAAGGTATTATTGATGGTATAAGGGGTGATGTAAACTGGCGCAAGGGCGAATGGCAGGGCTATCAGAAACAAAATTTTGAGGCCACTGTTGACTTGGGCAAATCACAAAAAATAAATGAAGTGGGTGCAGGATTTTTACAAGACACAAGGGCCTGGATTTTAATGCCAAGCCTGGTTGAGTTCTTTGTCTCAGTTGATGGCAAAAGTTTCAAAAAAGTGGCGGAAGTGAAAAATACCATTGCTGCTGACGATTATAAAGAGCAGACAAAGGAATTTACAGCTGTGCTTTCGAAAACCAAGGGCCGCTATGTAAAAGTTATTGCACACAACTACGGCAAGCTGCCTGCCTGGCACCAGGGCTTTCCGTTTTCGGGTGATGCCTATATTTTTACAGATGAAGTTTGGGTAAAGTAAGCATGATTACAATTTACCTGGGATAAAATAAGTACCTAGCTTAGCCTACTTCACGCATAATTTTTAAAAGAAAAAGCACTTCACGCATCGCCTCCGGAGGAACAAACATTTCACGCATCGTCTCCGAAGGGACGATGCGGTATTTGTAAAGTACTTCTTCAACTATTAAAAAAACTCTAATATCAATCGATAACAAAAAAAAGTGTCTAGCTGAGCCTACTTCACGCATCGTCTACGAAGGAACGATGCGCTTCACAAAGTAAATAGCTTTAACTTAACATCTAGCCTTACCTATCATTTATGAGTCGTATACTCAGTTTTTCTTACAGTTTCTGACTTAACAATTTTAGCCATATCCTTAAGCACCATACCATCTACTGTCATGGTCTTATGATTTTTTCTTATTAACTCAAATTTTTCAGCTATGGCAGAGTAGGTAGCCGGGGTGAAATACTCAACAGCCACTATAAAATCCCATTCAGAAACACTATTTGCATCATCATCCATATTCTCTATTAATTCGTATTTACTGATAAGCCCTTGTGCCACGGCTATGCTATCCATAACAAACCAATTCTTTTCCAGAAACGCCTTCACTTTTGTTTTATCAACATGAGTCGATTTTAAATAGGTTAATGTCCAGGTTTTAGTATTAGCTGAGGTTGTCTTGGCTTGTGAATGACAGGTCAGGTAAGTTAATAGCGATACCACAATACAGATATAAATGCTTTTTTGATCATAGATTATCTATTTTAAGAAATTCATAATAATTCACTACGTGGGTTAAGTATTAGTATCTCAAGTTTAATTTTTACCAGTACAATACTTATAGCGCTTAGTATACGGATAAAAAACCAGCTTGTTGTGTTCTATCACTTTTTATCAGCATACTGCTTACCTACTAATAGCCTTTAAGTCTTAGTGCATACAAGAAATTGTCTGGTCTGTAGTAAGGGACGATACTTGGAAAATATAAATCTATACAGCTTCATTTTCAAGTCACGCATCGTCTCCGCAGGGACGATGCAGTTTGGTACAGCAGTACTTAAGCACCAACCAGTTCACGTCATGCATCGTCTCCGCAGGGACGATGCAGTTTGGTATAGCAGTACTTAAGTACTAATCAGTTCATAAATTTTATATATTTGAATAGCCCTAAGCAGCACAACATGTTAAAGACTATTCTTAATCACTTAAAAGCAGACTGGTATAAATATGTAATTGAAGTTATTGTGGTTATTCTGGGGATTTTGATTGCCTATAATCTTGAGCAATGGAGCGAAACGCGTAATAATAAGAAGAGAGAAATTGAGGTGTTGAAGGAATTTAAAAGCGCACTCTCTGCCGACCTCTCAGAAATGCGCGATAATATTCGCATGCATGAATACAGCATCGAGTCAAGTAAAATTATCCTTAGCGTTATCAATAATAATCTTCCTTACCATGATTCACTAGACGCCTGTTTTGCTCATACGCATGCATTCACTACTTTTTCAGGAAGGGTTGGTCCTATAGAACAATTGAAAAATACCAATTTAGCGATTGTATCAAATGATTCGCTGCGACTGGAAATTGTTAGTATGTATGACGAGGCCTATCCCAGAATCCGACTTGTTGAATTAGCCATCAAAAGAGACTATGAACAGCTAAGAGATTTCGACCGGCTTTATTTTGAAGCCTATGATGTCGATGCAGTTTCCACGAATAAGCATATACCGGCACCTTTTTGGGGAATCATGCGCCCCTTGCGTTTTACAGACCTAAAAACAAATCCAGGCTATGCAGCCCTGCTTCGGGCCAGAATTTCAAACCAGGTAGGACTCTTACGCGGTCATTACAAGCCTGCGGAAAAAGCACTAAGCCATTTGCTTAATGAACTTGACCAGGAAATAAAAAGACTGGAGTAGCAGAGAAGAAAATATTGTTCACCAAGAGGAAAATTATACTTAACATCGTTATCTCAAAGCACAATTATTCAGAGTATATATAATTTATTCCTCAAGGCCATCACTAAGAAATTTGTATACATGCCCCACTCACTATTCTTAATTGGCCGTTTATAACTTTCCAATTTCTGATGTAGCGAAAGCGTCCGCTAATAGCTTGTCCTAACATGACACCTTTGGTATCATAGACAACAATTGAAACTGCAGTGTCTCCAATGATTCTAAAATCTTCAAATGATGGAATAAGCTGATCAACGGTCATTTGTTTTAACCTGTGAGAAGTCAAATCCATTTCCTTGGTAACCAATAGACCATTTGGTGCTAAAAATAACAAGTCATCATGCAATATATTTTCTATAAAGTCAATATCACTTGTCCTTATGGCCTCAATGAGTTGATATTCTAATTTAATTACTTCCTCTTTAACGAGTTTCATGTCAATTCAAGTAAATAAAGTATAAATGATTTTTTTGAAACAGGATCGCTGGTATCTGTATTTTTGATGCTGCCTTGTATTTTTCAAGATTGATTAATCCAATATGAAGCCTTAGACCCCTTGTTAGCGAGAGCTTTTCTTCTTTAAACTTTTAGCCAACTTGATTGAATGTTTCAATGAATTTATATTCGTCCAGTCGTGATGTGAAACGATTATGTGTTTTGGCTGAGGACATTTCTTTTGCACATTTCTTAATGTTGTTTCGTACTCCATAACATTTGCATCTCCTAAATAACCTAAACTTTCAGCTTCCGCACCCTTTATTAAACAACCCCCATACAATACTTTTTCTTTTTCAAACCAAACTATGATATTGTCAGCAGTATGACCTTCTCCCGGATAATACACTTCGAATGAATAGTGATCTACATTAAAAACCGTGTCTTTGGTCATCAAAAACTCTGCTCTTTTTTTATTGTTTATCCTGCTTAAGCTGTCCGTCAAAACAGTTGTATAGGTTTTGATGCCTTGCTTTTTATAATATTCAAGTCCTTCTGTTCGGTCACCATGCCAATGCGTTGCTATACAGATAGTAACCTCTTTATTATGATTTAGTTTGATACTGTCTAGTAATGGCTGGAATTGTGTTGTATCCCAAGGTGTATCGAATAGAACAGCACCATTGTCCGTTAGCAGGTACATTCCGTGGGCAGGTATGTAGTTACCTTCATAAAAATTATAAGTCGTATAAACATAAAAATCACCTATTAAAGTCGTGATGTTGAGTTTGGCTTTTCCTGCCTGTCCAAAAATATCTGTCAATGAAAAAATAAGAAGGATTGCTAAAAATACTCTGCGCATTGTATTGCTTGTCTATGTTTTGGTAAGCTTATTTAGGATGAGGCCACTGTTAAAGTTAAGGCTTATGTTTGGTTATGAAGCGTTACTTTTATACTTTAAAAAATATTCATCAAAAGTAATGCTTTATAGCCATTGTTGGCGGCCCGTTTGCATCATACTTTTTCTTCTCTAGGGTCTACTCCCCAGTCAAACTCAAAATTAAACCCTTTCTTGTTCCAAGAGCTTCTCTCATCTTCTGTCATTTGGAGTATAATGTAGTTCTCATGAGAAATTGTCCCAAGGAACTCAAAATTTTGTCTTAGGAATGAAATATCTTCAAGCTGTGTATTTGTCCATCCTATAATTCCTCTTTGTCTAACAAAGTCTTTAACCTTGTCGGTCAATCTGAATCGTATATACTCTCCGCTGCGATAGATCTTATCGGATCTTTTACCTCGATAAATTAAATCGTCCTTAATGATTTTAATTTTAGCTTCTAGCTCTTTTTCGTCCTTATATAGAATGTTGAATTCTACATGGTCAGCAATTCCAAATACATAATTCAGTAATTCCTCAGTTTTGGTTTTGTCGTCCGCTTTTAATGATTCGTCACAATAGAATTTCCTTATCATAATTGTCAACAGCAAATGGCCGCCACGTTTGGCTATTTGCAGTGGCGGCTTTTGAAAACATTTTTATCTACCGTGACCAAACGTAATAGCGAAGATAAAACTTTATAATTACACTTTAAACCCGATATTGGTAATCGCTGCTGTTAGCAGCAGTAATTCCTCATCACTTTGAATTGTATAATTTTACTAAATCTGGAATTGCTTTGTAGTTTATTTCACCTTTTACTTGGTCGTATTTTAGAATATATTTCTCAGGAAAAAAGTCCATCAATGACTCCTTAAGTTTTTCCTTTTTAGATGGTAAAGCTTTTAAAAACCCTGTCTCCTTATCTTCTAGAATATACATATAGGCGTGGTTACCTAAACTTTCATCGATGATTGCAGGAATAAGTCCTCCTCCTGTATATGCACTTACTCTATGAGTATTTTGATAATTCTCAATAATGTAAAGATTTACCTTGCCTCTTGATTTAAGTTTGGCATCAACTAATTCAAAATAAGTCTGAGTGTCTTGAAATGGTTTGAATTGATGTAACACTTTAAATGTGTCCTTTTTAATAGCGTATTCATTAATTATCTGTTTTGGTATCTTTAGTGGTTCTTTGTCTTTCTTGGTTCTCCATAATTCAATTCCTTGATGGCCGTCCATAAATGAAACATAATATCTCAAGTATCCAACAAGTGTAGAGTCATTGTCCAATTTGATATATCCATTTTGTCCGAAAGACTTTAAGGTCGACACTGTCAATATTGTTAGAAATAGTATTCTCATTTCAAATGTAATTGTACTGAATTATTGCTGTCAACGCTTGGCTATGCAGCGTTGATTTTATCCATTAAAAATAATTAATAAAAAGCAATGATGCATAGCTGTTGTTGGCGGTTTGTGCCCCTAAATACAAGTTATTCCAAAATCAGAATTTATATTATTTGTCTTTGTCTCGTCAACTACAATTGTTTCGAAGTCATAAGCATTACTATACCCTGTGTACAATTTTATTTTACCTTTAAAATCGTCAGGAAAGGAGTTAATTAGTTCATTTGCCTTATCTCTAGCTGTAGATTCAATTGATGAGTATTTTTTAATCTTTCCGGAAAGTCCTCCGTATTTCTTGTCGTCATCGTCCATAAGAACTTCATAATATTCATTTTGTAGTTTATCAATCTCTTGAATCTCGCTTTTGTATTTGTCAAGGTCAAATTGAAATAGTTGCTTTATCCTATTTGAATATATTTGAAATCTCTGCAAATGGTCTTCTGGGCAATCGGTGGCATTTTCCGAACGCACAATAGCGAGATATTTTCCAGGTAATATTTTCTCTATCCGATAATTTCCTTGAACATCAGCGGTCGCTTCATACTTGACTCCTGATCTTATTGAATCCAATGGGTAAAGGGTCACTTTAGTCCCCGCGTCTGGTCGATTACCAACATAATTATTATACTTCCAATATGCATTTCCTGTCAATACTCCGTAGTCACCATTAAGACTTTCTGTTTCAGTCTTTTTAACTTTTAGTTCCTTGTCAATTAAAAAACTTACGTCCATCGTCACTAAGGTATTTTCAGAGTTTTCGATTGAATATATGTGTCTCATTCGATACAGTGAACCCTCAGCTAATAAAACACTGTCTTCCTTCTTATCAAGAGTATCAATCTTAGTAAATGAAATTGATGTGTACTTGTCGGCCTTTTTAAGTTTTGCTTTTAGGAAATCTTTCACTGAAGATTGAATTTGCTCACTTGGTGTCTTTGAACAAGAAATCATTATTAATATCGAAAGAATTAATAACGGGAACGTAAAATTTATTCTCATAGGTAAACCATTTAGTTAAACTTAGTAATTCGAGGCAAAATTGTCAAAGGGGTATAGCCGCCAACGATTGACTATATACATACCCTAAATCAATCCTTGAATATACTTACTAATATCGGCATGTTTTATACAGATCTCCAAGGAAAATTCTTAACGGTCAGCCCTTAGCTTTACTTTTTCAGCTTATTTACCCTGCTTAATTGTTCCCATCAGATTATTGGTCAGTCTACCCATATTTAGAATGGGCCTTCAACTTTAGCGCGCTATTTCCAGTTTAGATTCAGGCTGTCCACAAGCTTTTATCGTTATAAGAAAATAATTAAGCCATATATTTAGTCTTTTATTATGGCTTATCGATTATCATCTGCTCATTTAATAATTGATAAGGCTTTGGAATGTCATGACCTTTAAAGCCATTGGTGAGTCCGTACATGATGAAAATACTCAGGCAAATACCCAATACCATGATTCCCTTAGCCTGCTGATCGGGCCTGAGGTATAAAAAATTACTTCTCCTCTTTTTCGCATGAATCATGGCGATATGCACAAAAAAGGAAATGATGGCCAGAGAATAATAGGGAATAAAAAATAAGTTGAGGGGAAAGGTATTCAGACCTGCCACACCGAAGTAAAAATTGGTATCGAGCTTCAATAAAAAGCGACCTGCTAGAACAGCAATCACATGGATAAGAAAGAAAAAAGCCAGGTATAATCCTGACCAAAGTTGAAGTTTATCAAAGCTTGTTGTTACTATTTTTCGTTTCGCCATAAATAAACGCAATCCTGAAATAAGCTGTGCACCTACAGCCAGCAAGAGGCAAGCTTCCACGAGGCTATTGCGATAAAAACGCCTGAGTAAGTGCATCAATTCAATATGTTTATCAGCACCCAAAACCGCAGCAGCGTGGTTTACTAAATGAAGCATTACAAAGAGCGAAATGACCAATCCTGCGATAAAATGAATTTGCTTAATTTTCATAGCTGATTAAATCTGTGGACTTATTCTTATTACTTACTCTGCGTTTCTGTTTTACTACCTCTTAGTTTAAAATATCAAGTCTGCCTCGAACATAAGTGAAGACCAGGCAAGACAACGAAGGGTGTTCCGGCAAAGTTTAGATTTTTATTGTAATTTTTAAAGGTATGCCTCACTTCTTACCTAAAGTTAATTTTTTATGTTCCTCCGTCTGGATACCACTCCTTTCAAAAGTAGTAGAGATTTTATGACATGAGTCATCCGTCAGACCGCTGAATACGAAAGTAAACAGCGGTCTGACGGATTTTAGGTAAAGATGCGCTTAGCGTTAATTTTTCAATACATAGCCTTGCGCCATATTTAAAAGATGTTAACTATTTGCTTGAATATTTCATCATGCTCAGTTAACTGTGCTTAACTGCACAACTTAACCGATGAAAACACCGAGCAAAGGCAAGTATCCTAACCCATAACAGGGGATAGATGTAGTACTGTTAGCTCAAAAGATTTAAGCTGACTGTATTGTACTGAACATGTTTTAATTGCTTGAATGTAGGCCTAATTTATTGCCCTCTGTATCTATAAACAAGGCGAAGAAGCCCATCTCAGGACTGATTTCTGTCTTAGGTACTATTACCTGTCCACCACTCTTTTCAACTTTATCCAGCATGGGCTGCAAATCCTTACCCGCATTCAGATAGATAACTGCGCCTGCTGTGGTTGGTACGTAATCAGCTCCCTTTACCAAAACTACATTCACTGTTCCTGCATCATTGGGTATAACACCCATTTGTGTATCACCCATGTCCACCGATTCAATGCTGACATTTAAAATATTTTGATAAAATTGGGTGGCTCTTGCTAAATCCGCTACCGGAATTTCTACAATAGATACTACATTATTCATGGGATTAATTGTTTTAGCTACATCAGCCATATTTGCTTTTTGATCATTTGATGATGGTTGATTTGTGCAAGCCATAAAGCTTAATCCACAAAGCATGGCTGTACTGATTATAAGTTTTTTCATCTGTATTCATTTTAAAGTGAACAAGGCAAAACTATTGCCTGGTACTGAACATTAATTGTACAAATGCGACAAGCTTAGTCTTTTTTGTAAATCAAAGAAGAGAGTAACATGCTTTTATCCTCTAAAAATGCTGTTGGACTTATACCTGTAAATTCTTTAAAATCTCTGATGAAGTGCGCTTGGTCATAATACTCGCTTTCGTAGGCAATACTTGAAAGTTTCTCAGATTTTTCATTTAACAACATTTTCAAGGCGGCCTGCAACCTGATTACCTTAGCCAATTGCTTAGGGCTAAGCCCTACCTGACTGGCAAACTTTCGTTCGAGTTGACGCCTGTTAGCAATATCACTTTTGATTATGTGGTTAATAGATATGCTACCGTTTGTTGTAACTAATGCTTCGACCGTTGTTTGGACTATTTTATCGAGTGTGCTTTTTCGATTAAGTTCAGTTAATAAAAAATCTTCAATAATGATTATTCGCTCTTTTGTATCTTTTGCCTCCATGATCCTCTGCTCTAATAAACTTGCTACATTATTATCAAACAAATAGGTAATTGGTGTTTCTGTATTCGACAATTCTTTAATGGGTTTGTTTATAAAGTTGGCAAATCCGTAAGGGTAAAATCGAATAGCAAAGGTATTGACATAGCCAGTGGGTTGAATAAAAAAAGGCTCAGTAATCTGTCCTATTACCATAGCACGTGGTTGTAGAATATAGGTGTTGTCTGAAGTATAGCGATTTATGTCATCGCCTAGCACAAAAGCCATTTCAAGACAACCATCAGAAATTATTCGTTGTTTTGGCGCTTCAGCTTCAGCTGGTACTTCTAATGTCCAGTAACATTTTATGAGAGCTGTTAAGTCTGGATGAGCCTGATAAGTTTGATAGTTCATATTATATAAGATGTACAACGTTAGCTGAATGACACAAGGATCGTACTTGAATTACTTAACTAATATAATATTTTAACTAGTACATGCAGCTCGCATGTGCCTATGAATGCATACAAATTTTGATAGACTTAAACACCTAACTTTTACCATTTTAGTCTGTGCTTGTAATTTTCTGTAACTGGCGCAAGCGTCTCGCTGGTGTCCTTTAGTAAGTTTTCTGCAACTGGCGCAAGCGTCTCGCTTGTGCCCTTTAGAAGATTTAACTTTTTACTTAAAATAAGTATCTAACTTTTGACTTTTAACCAATATAACTTAATTCTATTAATCCCTCTTTATTATAAAAGTTGCGAGCGCTGCTGTGCAAGTAATCCTCCTCATTTTCTACAAAACCAGCTTCTACAGGATTACGATGTATATAGTTCAGTTTTTGATAAAACATATCGCTGTCTAATATCTCTATTGGCTTATTGTGTTGCTGCCAAAGCTGCCATTCATTATTATTGCTATTCCCCATACCCGTCTTCTCCATCATACCTGTAATCCATTCCCTCCTGCTCTCCCTAGGATGATCGGCAATGGTTTTTCTGAGTGCTCTTGACGTAAAACTTTTCACTTCTCCTATTGTCTTGTCTAAAGCCCTCCCTTTACTCCCAACAATCATATGGATATGGCTTGACATAATACACCAAGCATATATATCCAATTCCTTTTCTTGCTGACAATAACGCCAGCTTTCTAATACAATGTCTTTATACTCCTTACGAATAAATAAATCTATCCAGTATACGAGAGCAAAACTTATAAAATATAGCTTACTGCTATCTCCGAATTTATACTTACGGCTCATAACATTGAAAAATATGAGTATCTAAAATAAAATATTCATCTAGCCTTTCATAATATCATATTTAAAATAAAAGGTAATTCCATTTGATTGAACTTTTATTATTGAATTCTGAACTTCTGAGAAATGAGTTATAGCCACTACGTATAGTGAGCAATAAAAAAAAGATAAAGTCAAGATTTACTTTTGGCATAAGTATAAAATTTACACCTTCAAAAAAAAACTCTTCTTTGGCATTAGCAGGAAAGTTAAATCAGTATTTGTTCACTTAATATAATCGCATTTGACATAAAATCTTGACTGAATCTTGTGCTGGGAATAATAGTTAGAGTTTGGCACAAGCTAGATACTTGCGCCTGTAGGGGGAATTTGGCACAAGCGAGACGCTTACGTATGTGAGGGGAATAATAGTTAGACTTTGACACAAGCTAGATGCTTGCGCCTGTAGGGGGAGGGAAAAATTATTTACCTACGCAAAAGATAGTCTTCCGATAACTTAAATAACAAGATAAAATCCATGCATTATTACATTTTTAATAACTCCTGAATTTTAGATTCAAATTCAGTTCCATCACCCATTACCAGCTTCTTGTTTTCATTTAAAACATACGGAATGCCATTTACAACAAAACGCACGATGCCATCTTTACTTAAAAATACATTCAGAGGAAAAGAATTCATTTTCAAGTCTTCTCTAATATACTTTTTTGCACCGGCAACCTGAAGAAAGCTATACTTATTTTTTTTAAGAAATTTGATCACCTTTTCTTTGCTTTCAAATGTTACGGCCACAAAATTTACTGATTCGTTATACTTATCTTTCAAATCATTTAAAATTGGCATTTCATCAATACATGGTGCACAGCTAGTAAACCAGAAATTAATTAATGTTGGTTTCCCTTTCAACTTCTCAATATCAATTTCATCCCCATTCATTGTAGTTAATTTTGGAAAAGGCCACTCCTTGTTAATATGATTGTTTGGATCAAAATTTTTCGATTGATCCGCGGCACCACCTACTCTTATATCCCAGTGAAAGGTGTAGACTACACTGTCACTATTCTTATGGCTTAATTTAAAATTATCATTAATTACCACTTTGTTTGAAATAGCCTTGAGCTTTTCAATTTTCTCTTCTTTAAATGCGACATAAGCTATAGAATCCATGATTTTCCCATCAGGATCTTTATAATAGCTTTTTTGGGCAAAACAAAAGTTAACAGACAATAAAATGATTAAGAGTAATTTAATTCGCAACATCATGGTTTTAGTTTGAGCTAGTTACTTAAACAATATTTTAAACATGCCATCTATTCATTGTTCATCCTAATGGGTACACTCGCACAAAGGTCTTGATTTAAACCCATCTAATTCATTTTAAAACTAATATCGTTATGTTTCTACAAATTCTGCAAATTGAATCAATTTTTTTATGAAATAATAAAATACCTTTCGTAACCCCTAATTATCAAAAAAAGCTGCACCCTTATATTTGGTGCAGCCTTTACACAAAATGATTCCTGATATTTCTATTCTGATTATTTATTCTGAACGCAAGGTCTTAGCCGGATTAATGTTAGCACCACGGTATATCTGTAAACTTACTGTGCCAATAGCTAATATACTCAGCACAACAATCGGCACCACAAACATGTCCCACTGTATGCCTATGCGAAAAGCAAAATTATCCAACCAGCTATCTATACCGTACCAGGTGAGTGGTATAGCCAGCACACTGGCAATCAATACCAGTTTAAAAAACTGCCATGATAGCAATGACATGATGTTACTTACTGAGGCACCCAATACTTTGCGTATGCCAATCTCTTTCAGCTTTTGTGTGGTCGTGAATGAAGCCAGACCCCATAAGCCAAGACAGGCAATCAAAATGGCGAGTATAGCAAACAAACTGAAAATGCTGGCAAACTGCTGGTCATCTTTATATTGTTTGTTGAAGAAGTCGTCCAGGAAATAATAGTCGAATGGATTACCGGGAAAGGCTTCTTTGTATTTAGCCTCCACCTGACGTATAGTTTCTGGCATGTTAGTGCTGCTCAAGTGCAAGGAAAAACTTCTTCGCGAAATACTATCAGCCTTTAACAACCAGGGTGAGTGCTCTGTCTTCAATGAATTCCAATGATAGTTTTTCAGTACACCCAAAATAGCCACGGTATCACCACCTAAAATAATACGCTCTTCCAATGCTTCCTCAGGTGTGCCTAAACCAAAAGCAGTTAATGCAGCTTCATTAACCAGCACTGATTCCATATCAGAAACAATGGCAGGATTGAAAGACCTGCCGGCTAAAATGGTAATGCCATAGGTAGGAACAAAATCAGGATCTACCCAAACCACACTACCATTCTTACTTTCTTCAACAGCTGTACCATCTTTACGCATACCGGTACCCCAATTATAACCACCGCCCGGAATAGCACCCGATGTTGCCACACTTTTAACGCCAGGTATTTGCTTCAACTCATTTTTCAAAGAGATGAGACGTTGTCTGGCACCTTGTTGTTCCAGCACACTCGGGCCATTCACCACCAGCATTTGCTCCATAGTCAGGCCCTTATCCTGACTGCGCATAAACATTACCTGCCTGTAAATAGCAAAGGTACCTGCAATTAAAATTAAGGAAGAGGCAAATTGAAAAACCACTAATACTTTACGCAAAGAAAATCCACCACCTGCTTTCTCAACCTTCCCTTTAATTACTTCAGTAATATTAAAAGAGGATAACACAAAGGCTGGATAGGCACCAGATATGAATGAGCCCACTAAAAATAATCCTGTGAGAATCATCCAGAAACGTGGATCACTAAAGTTGAAATAAAAGTCCTTACCAACAATTTCACCTAGTGTGGGCAACAAACCTAAGGCAATGAGCACCGCTAAGAGTACTCCGAAAAAATTAACCAGCACCGACTCAAAAATGAATTGCATCATTAATTGTGTACGATGCGCACCAATTGATTTTTTAATGCCCACTTCACGGGCTCGTTCCAAGGCACGTGCGGTAGAAAGGTTAATGTAATTTACCCAGGCAATGGCCAGGATAAAAATAGAAATAATGATAAAAAAGTAAATAGTGTTAATGCTGATCGTTGCACTCGATTCATGCGTGAGTCCGGGACTTAGGTGTATCTCACGTATGGGTTGAAATGCCAACACATTTTTACTATTCGATTCCGCTAAATCTTTACCCTGGTATTTGTCAACAAAGGCAGGAAGCTTCTCTTCTGCTTTTCTTACATCTGCATTTTCATGCAAGACAACATAAGTAATGAAATTATGCCAACCCCAACCATCATCCTGTTGATACTGCTCACCTTCTAAAAGATTGTGTGTAGGTAGCAAGATATCGAAGGGGAAATGTGAGTTTTGTGGCACATCTTCTATAACGGCAGTTACTTCGTAATCACCATCTGCCCAACCGCCAGAGATTTGTACAATTTTTCCTAAGGGATCTTCATCGCGATTAAAATATTTTTCGGCCATCTTTTGAGTAAGCACAATCGATTTAGGATTATCTAAGGCCGTACTGAGATCCCCCTGAATAGCTTTGTAGGTAAAGATATCAAGGAAGGTAGAGTCAACGAATTGCATGTTCTCTTCAAAAAAAGTTGAAGGATCACCCGCCTCTCTCTTATAACTTACTACTGCACCACCATACATAGGGTGGGTACGCACATACGATTTTACCTCCGGGATGTCGGCTAACATGGCAGGGCCTTGCGCGTAACCGGAGACTATACTTGTACCTCTGAATTCTCCTGCACGATAAAAAGTACTTGTTGTCCTGTAGATTCTATCTGCCTGGGTATGAAAACTATCATAACTCAATTCAAAGTCAACATATTGAAGTATCACCAGGCAAACAGCAACACCAAGTGCAAGGCCAAAAATATTGATGAATGAATAGAGTTTTCTTTTAAGCAGATTACGGATGGCGAGGGTAAGGTAGTTTTTAATCATGGGATAGCTTTAGCGATTAGATGAGTACTGCTTATCATTAGTTTTACTTTGTGTAAAATAAAATAATAGTCGGCCACCCCATTTAAAACCCTCCTGACCATTGTCGGCCATGCTTTAAAGCGATATAGCGGGCTGGGTGATCAAATAATGGTTGGAATACCCCGAAAAAGTGGAAAGGTTACAACATTGGGGCCGATTTGAAGATTTAATCAACAAATCCAATGTTTCTCTTTTAAAGAAGGAAGTTGAGTTGTTACAGAGACGGATAGTGAGTAATTAAAAAGGCTGCCTTGAGGGGCAGCCTTTGTAAGAAAAGTAATTTATTGATTAGTTATCCACACCAAGCTCTTTCAGTGTTTTCTCCACTGCAGCTGCTTTGGCATCTTCACCTAAATAATAGTACATGATGCTTAATTTATCTAACACTTCAATGCGAGAGTTTGCATCATCAATTTTCATTGAGTTAGCTTTCTCCCAATAAGGAAGTGCTATTTTATATTTTTCTACTAAAAGTTTATCTAACTCTAATTTTTTCTTTTGATCTTCTTTTGTGATGCCTAGGTTATTCATTTCGCGCTTTACCTTTTCTGCATCGATCAAATAAATCTGAGCTAAGTAATACTGAGCATCAAAATAAGTTGGATCAATTTTCAGCGCCTGGTTATAGTTTGCTTTAGAGGCTTCCCAATTCTCAAGCTTGGAATTAACATAACCCAAGTAGAAAAGAAGGATTTTATTGTCTGGCTCCTTTGCTACAGCAGCCTCTAAGCTACCTTTGGCATTATCAATTCTGTTCAAGTCAATTAATAAACCAATCTCAACTTTAGGGAAATTACCATCAGCAGGATACTTTGCTTTTGCAGTTTGGGTCCATTTTAAAGCTTCTTCCTTATTTTCGAGTGGACCACTGTAAGTGTTAATAATAAGTGAGTACGCATCTGGCGACTTACCACCTTTATCTAAATATAATTTAAGTTGATCTATAGAAGCCTGATATTCTTCCTTCTGATAGTAGGCATAACCACCATAGAAATAAGCAGTAGTATCATCTGGAATAATAGCTTGGGTCTTTTTAAAACCGGCTATGGCTGCATCAAAATCATCTTCTTGAAATGCACTTGCGCCTTTATTCAGATAAAAGTTGGCCAACACAAGCATTTGCTGTGACTTCAATTGAGGAAGTCCCATGGCATCTTGAACAAAAAATTCTTTACCCTTTGACATACCATCGCCCTTTGCAAAAGCAGCTATAGCTGTAGTTAAAGGATCGGTAGCCAATGCTTTGTACTCTTCGTTAGAAGTGGTATCCAGGGAAGCATATACAAGACCTTTATAGTAATATGTCTTGCCATCCAATGAAAGTTTAGGATCGTTTTCTGCAAGGTCAATCATTTCTTTGGCCTCTTTCAACTTTCCGTCCTTCCAAAAGTTTAAGACCTTATTCAGGTTTGGCTTCACTGGCTTTTGCGCAAATGCCAAAGCCGGAGCCAGTAATAAAATCAGAATTGCTTTTTTCATTTTAGTTCAGGTTTATAATCAAATTTAGTTATTGGTTATCGGTTTCTGGTGATTCCGTTTCCGGATTTTCGCTGTTCGGCAGGTTATTATCCGGTTCCGTTGCATCACCCAATTCTGTAGCTTCTCCTTCTACTTTTTGTATTTTTTCAACTGAAGAAATGCTGTCATCATCATTCAATTTTATTAATCTGACACCTTGCGTGGCACGCCCCATTACACGCAGTTCTTCTACTTTAATGCGTATGGTAATGCCAGAACGATTGATAATCATCAATTCATCATCGTCTGCTACTTCCTTAATTGCAACAAGCTTGCCAGTTTTATCGGTAACGTTAATGGTTTTAACGCCTATGCCTCCTCTACGCGTAATGCGGTAATCGTCAATTGGTGAGCGTTTACCGTAACCATTTTCGGAAACCACCAATAAATTAGCATCATCGCGTGTTATGCACACCATGCCAATAACCTTGTCGTTGTCTGAATCCAAGGTAACACCTCGAACACCGGCTGCCATGCGTCCCATAGGGCGCACATCGCCTTCATCGAAGTGCACAGCCTTACCTTCTGCTTTGGCAATGATAATGTGATTCTTACCATTGGTCAACGAGGCATTCAACAAACGGTCGCCATCGTTAATGGTAATGGCATTGATACCGGCTTGTCTCGGACGTGAGTAGGCTTCAAGTGCTGTTTTCTTAATCACGCCTTTTTCGGTGCACAAAATAACGTAGTTGTTATTGATGTACTCTTCATCTTCCAATGATCTTACATTGATAACAGCTCTTACGGTATCTCCGGATTCGATATTCAATAAATTTTGAATAGCTCTACCCTTAGAAACTTTATTTCCTTCGGGAATTTCGTATGCCTTTTTCCAGAACACTTTTCCTGAATCGGTGAAGATCAGCAAATAGTTATGTGCGTTAGCAATAAATAAATGTTCTGTGAAGTCATCATCTTTAGTAGCAGCACCTCTTGATCCAACACCTCCCCTTCCTTGTGTACGATACTCAGACAACAAAGTACGTTTGATATATCCCTGATTGGAAATGGTAATCACCATGGCCTCATTCGGGATCATGTCTTCCGTAGTGATATCATCTTCTGCAGGAACAATCTCTGTTCTGCGTTCATCACCATAACGTTCGCGCAATTCTCCTAATTCATCTTTGATGATCTGCATGCGAACGCCTTCGTTATTCAGGATTTCATTGAGTCGATCAATCAAGGCCATTACCTCTTTGTATTCTTCCTGAATCTTATCGCGCTCCAGACCTGTTAAGCGTTGCAAACGCATTTCCAAAATAGCCTTGGATTGTATATCGGATAATCCGAAACGAACCATTAATTCCGCCTTGGCTTCATCAGGATCTTTGGAATTGCGGATCAATGAAATTACTTCATCGAGGTTATCCAATGCAATCAGATAACCTGCTAAAATATGTGCGCGTTTTTCTGCTTCGGCTAATTCATACTTTGTTCTGCGCACCACCACTTCGTGTCTGTGCTCTACAAAGTACTTGATCAGTTCTTTCAGGTTGAGCGTATAGGGTCTGCCTTTTACCAGGGCAACATTGTTGATACCAAAAGAGGTTTGCAACTGGGTATACTTGAATAAATTGGCTAACACCACATTGGGTATAGCATCTTTACGCAAGTCATACACTATTCTATAACCATCACGGTCCGACTCATCGCGAAGTGCAGTAATACCTTCTATTTTCTTCTCATTGATCAGGGCAGCTGTTTTTTCAATCATTTGTGCCTTGTTTACCTGATAAGGTATCTCGGTTACAATGATCTGATCTTTACCCTTTTCATTGGTGACAATTTCTGCTCTTGAGCGCAACATTACTTTACCACGGCCAGTATGGTATGCTTCGCGTACACCGGAAACACCATAGATAATACCGGCAGTCGGGAAATCAGGACCCTTGATAAATTGCATGAGGGCATCTATTGAAATATCGTTGTTATCGATATAAGCAATAACACCATCAATTACTTCGCGCAGGTTATGTGGCGCCATGTTGGTAGCCATACCTACTGCAATACCAGATGCACCATTCACCAGCAGGTTGGGAAGCTTGCTGGGCAATACAGTTGGCTCTGTAAACTGGTCGTCATAGTTCGGTTGAAAATCAACCGTATCCTTGTTTATATCGGCCAGAATCTCTTCTGCAATTCTTCTTAAACGTGCTTCGGTATAACGCATAGCGGCTGGTGCATCACCATCCACCGATCCGAAGTTACCCTGACCATCAACCAACGGATAGCGGAGTGACCAGTCCTGTGCCATACGCACGAGGGTATCGTAAATAGAGGCATCACCATGAGGGTGGTACTTACCCATTACATCACCGACAATACGGGCTGATTTCTTGTAAGGCTTATTGTAGTTAACGCCCAATTCCAACATGCCATAGAGCACCCTTCTGTGTACGGGCTTCAAGCCGTCTCGTACATCGGGTAACGCGCGTGAAACGATTACCGACATCGAGTAATCGATGTAGGCTGTACGCATTTCATCTTCAATGTTGATCGGGATGATACTCTGTCTGCCAGGTTGCAGACTATCAGTTTCTTCTGCCATGTATACTTAAGTGGTTAAGGCTGTTTTTTCAAGCGCGCAAGATAACAAATATGCGGATAGAATGCGCGCTTTAAATAGGATTTATGGAAGTATAAATCAGTTGAGAATCAGTGATTTGCAGTTCTGAAAAAGTCTGCCGGAAAAGCCTCTGAAAACAGGCTTAATAAGGGTTTAATTTCCTGTTGTTTTTACCCTTGTATTTGATGAGGCGAGGGTAGTTCTCGCCATAATATGGATTCTGCTTCTTATAGATGGGATGTACCTTACTGCGGTACTCTTTATTACCATGTGCATGGTTAACCTGGGCCCTGCAACCATCAATTACGCACCTGCGTAATTCAGGAAAACGATAGGTGGCACCAACGTTTATGTAGAGGGCATTGAAGCGGTGCTTAATACCTAGACCTGTTTCCGGAACTGAGAGTGTAAAGTTTTTTATGTCGTAAGATGGGCGCACAAAAAAACGTAAGTATTCACTCATGTCTCTTTCTATGGTTAAGCCAACATTATAATAGATGCCCTTTTGTATCTGGCCAAGGTTAAAAGTTCTACTTGGCTTGTAGCTGCCTATCTGTGCATCTACCACTAAGAGGTAATATTGATATCGGTACACAGCCACGCCTGCCATACCAAAAATTTTACGCATAAAACCCCCTTTGGCTGCAGGTGAGTATTCAGCAATTTCATTTTTGTAAGTGAGGGGCCGGAAGTTGCCTACGGTCATGTATTCATATGAAATACCTCCACCAATGCGATAGCGTTTCCATTCGTAATGCAGGGTTGCTTTGATAGGAATATTCAGTCCTCGTCCTTTAAAACCCAGGGTTGCAGTATCGGAACTTACCCTGAAGCTGGAGGGTAATACCGGTAGTGTATCACGTACGGTAGTGTTAAACCAGTTAGCATATTGAGGAAAGCTATTGCCGGTATAGATTAAGGGAGCTTCACCAGGATTTTGTTGTATACCAAAACCATCGAGGGTATGTCTGAAATAGGAAATACCAGCACCAGTACTTAAACCGAAAGTGATTTTACTCAAAAGAGGCATACCTGTTTTCTTCTTTTTAACATAGAAATATTCCAGGGGTATGGTGGCCTGCTTATCTGACTCATATTGTGCAAAGAGCTCAGGCACCCCTGCGAGGGTAAGCAATAAGAACGGTATAAGCCTCCTTAGTTTCAGATTATGAGATAATTAAGCTTTAAAAATAGAAAAATAATGCGATAGTCTAAGCCCTTACAGCAAAGTCAATGCCCAAGAAGCATGTTATGCCACCTGGTTAAGCCCTTTTTGTAGCACTGCCTTGACCAAAGCCCGGCCTAACTTCGATACGCTTCCGAAGAGAGAAGCAATATAAAAGCTTAACTAAAAGCTGATGCCGATACCTATAAGGTTTTTAGCTGAGCTATTACATCCTTTGGTTTATCAGCACTGAAAACAAAATTGCCGGCAACCAGTACGTTGGCACCTGCAGCTATCAGTGCTTTAGCATTATGTTGATTAACCCCTCCATCAATCTCAATTAAAGCCTTAGATCCACTCGACTCAATCAGCTGTTTTAATTGCTTCACCTTGTCGTAGGTGCACTCAATAAATTTCTGACCTCCAAAACCCGGATTCACTGACATCAGACAAACCAGGTCTATGTCTTGAATAATATCTTCCAATGCACTTACAGGCGTGTGTGGATTTACCGCCACCCCAGCCTTAATACCTAACGCTTTTATCTGCTGAATATTTCTATGTAAGTGTGCACAGGCCTCAATATGAACTGAAATAATTTCAGCTCCAACCTTATGGAAAGCTTCTACGTATTTTTCCGGCTGCACAATCATCAGGTGTACATCCAATGGTTTAGTGGCATGGCGCTTAATGGCTTCAGTAACCGGAATACCGAAGGAGATATTAGGAACAAATACACCATCCATAATGTCTACATGTATCCAGTCGGCCTGGCTCTCATTCAACATTTTCACTTCTTTTTCAAGATTGGCAAAATCAGATGCCAGTACGGATGGGGCTATTAAAGCGCTCATGAATTTAAATTTTGGGCAAAGATAGGCCTTAGTCTTTAGCGGACGTTTATGATTTTAAAAATATCCGTCTGGCCTGCATGGCTAATCCTGAATTGAAGTATTCCAACAGGAAATTGAGATATATCCATTCTCAAAACGCCATCTTTCAGTATGTCTGCTCCCTCTACTCTTTTTAGTAAGGCACCTTTCATGTCCCATACCTCTACCTGAACTGGTTCGGGTAGAATGGCCTCTACCCTTTCAATGAAAACAAAACCGCTATCTGCCGGATTGGGATAAACTGCAAAGCGCGAAGCTCCGGGCTTTTCCAGACCCGCTACGATCTCTAAGCGCAACCTTACTTCTGCAAAGTTCGGAACACCATAGCCCAATTGGTTATTTGGGCTTTCTGCCAAAGAGGCTGATGCTTTCAGTACTTCGATTATCTCGTTTTTAGTGAGTGTATCGTAGCGTTGAATAATGCCCGTAACCAGACTGGCCATTAAAGGTGAAGCCACAGAAGTACCCGAGGTAGTACCTGTATTGCCTGTATTACGCACCACAAAAGTACCTGAGCCCATGGCACATAGGTCGGGTTTAATTCTGTTATCGCTGGTAGGGCCGATAGAGCTAAAGCTGCTTCGTGTACCAGTCGCGGTTACTGCGCCCACAGCAATTACGCCTACAGCATCGGCAGGTGGCGTAACCAATTGCCATGAGTTATTGCCCTCATTACCGGCACTGACCACCACCACAATGCCCCTGTCTGAGGCGAATTGTGCCGCTTGTGTTACCACGGCCGTATTGCCATTTAACTGAGGCTTGGTATAATTCATGGCGATGTTATCGAAGGTATTGTAACCAAGCGAGGCATTAATCACATCTACCCCAGCACTGTCAGCTCTTTCTGCAGCAAATAACCAGTTGTATTCTTCTATCCTGTACTCGGAACCAACATCTTCTGTCAAATACAAATGATAATCGGCATTGTAAGCACCACCAATAAAATTCCCTTCAATAAAAGCAGCCATTACACTCAATACTTCTGTGCCGTGGTCATCATTACGATACACATTGGTTTGTCTGTTTACAAAATTGTAAGTGTCTTTAATATTGTCTTGCAGGTGGCTAAAAGCGGCAACAGTATTCACACCAGGAAAGCCTGAATCAAATACAGCAACCTTAACGCCTTCTCCTTTAATGTTTATTTCATGCATGTCATCTAAGCCTAACATACTCAGCTGACTTGTGGTCTTCACCTCTTTGGTTGATGAGATTCTGGAACTTAGGTGTGCAGCAGTACCAGCGCTTGTATTGCTGTTTAAAATGCCCGGAGCTACGAACTCTATTCTTTCTACCATAGGAAGTGCCTCTATGGTAGGTAGAAGCGTAGCATCGCATTGAATGAGTAAAGCATTAAACCAACGCGAGGTATAAAATGTAAGTGCAC
>VFQM010000201.1_pt1 | contig 73633 bp, 58 predicted proteins | sample 3512391 | NCBI WGS metagenome assembly VFQM01 (sample SAMN10412369, study PRJNA504923) | tailings metagenome | isolation source: Replicate 1 from Balatoc abandoned mine | place: Philippines | reverse complement strand
GCCATGATGATGGACATATCAAAAGCCTTGGGGCCAGATTCTTTTGCCGGAAATTTAGCCAGCATTTTCAGGGGTTGCTCTGAGACAACTTTTTACGTGCTGGCCGTTTATTTTGGCTCCATTCAAGTAAGAAAAACACGTTATGCGCTTACAGGTGGGTTGATTGCCGATGTGGCTGGTGCCATCGCAGCTATCTTTATTGCCTACCTGTTTTTTTACTAAGAATCATAAAAAGTTAAAGGCTCATTTGCATTCTTGGTGATATAGCCCTAACATTGATTATGGAAAAGAAGGCTGAAATCCAAAAGACTATTTACGACAATGCCAAGACTCACTTTCTTGGTAACTTCCCTGACTCACTACCCATCGAGCAAGCTTACGTGCATATCGGTATGTATTTAGGATGGATTATTGAAAACGACTTATACTCTGAGTATTTTGAAGAAGAAGCAGCAATCCAGATTTTTCGTTTTAAAAGGAAGGAAATTTCCTGTACCATTTTAAGTGAAATCTGGGATGGTTACCTCGGCTTCGAGCTGTTTAGCAGACAAGGTAATATGTTCACTTACTATTATTATGGTGGTGGTCTCTACAGAAATGATTATGATGAAATTTTAGTGAAGGGCTTACCCTCAATTTATCATGTAACTGATAGTTGGGAGAACTATGAAAGAATCAAAAATAGAATTGATTTACGTTTCCAGGATTGGAAAAAATTAACCGGCCAATAAGCCGGTTTTTTTATGCCTTCATTCGACACCTGAACATGCTATTTCATTTTACCATTTTTATCCAGCACCCACTTTTTGTCGTCAAGGCCGGTTACAATTAACTCGCCATTGATGAAGTTGGCAGAGGCAGGTATCATGTCTACTTTAAAATGATTGCTCCAAGCAAGTCCATCTGACCTGTATATTTTAGCTACAGTAACTGATAGCTTGTCGTCAACCTTATTTTCATTATAGGTTATTACAAAAAAGATTTGTTCACCGGCATCATGCACGATAAAAGCTTTGGATTGTGCTAATGTTTTATGCTTGTACCCAGCATCAACAGGGAACTTCACAGCAAGATCAGGTTTTCGAGAAACGGTAATGCCATATAAATAACCCTCTGTAGCTACAGAATCTTTAAAGTATAAACCTGCCGTATATTTCTCTGGCATAATCACCAAAGGTTGGTAAGCTTTTTCAAGCCCCGGATTTATTTGAAGAGAAACGGAGTCCACTCCTACAACCAACCAGTTAATACCTTTAGATCTAAACTTTACTTCAAAATCTTTCAGGGCTTTTTCCCGCTCAGCAAATTCTTGCAAGCCACGCACATAACTTTTAAGCACACTGGCTTGGTTGTAGGTGTTTTTAATAAAATATTCATAGTCATCAGCTTTTTCATCTATTAAAGTTGATGGCAAGTTTTTAGCAAGACTATCAAGTACTTTAATAGAAGCCAATTCACCTTTAGCAAGCTTTAGCTTCAAAGGAATATCTGCGCTGTCTTTTACTAGTAGATGTTCAGCAAGATCAGAACGATAATTAATCTCCGCAATTTTCAAGTTAAAAAGCAATGTTGGTAAAGGCTGATCATCATAGGCAGTTAATTTATCATGCAATAGTTTAGTACTAAGCTTTGCCATTTCTGCGCGAACAGAAACGGTATCTCTCAATAATTTCTCCCTGAGTTTATTAATGTCAATATCTGCAGATACTAGGTGATCTTTAAGTGGAGTAATCTCATCGCGAATTAATTTTATCGATTCATCTGCAAATTTCTTATAGTTCCACAACTGTACCTGGTCATTGAGGAAATCAACTTTTTCATTACCATCTCTGGCAAGGTCTTTAATATCTTTTAATGTTAACTGGTAGTTATAATTTGTTTTACCCAGTGCCTGCACATTGGTTTTAAAAATATCAAAAGCTTTCTGACATGAATCAAAAGTATTGCTTAAATAAGTTAGCTGCTCTAGTGTAGCGTTATCTGCACGCAAGAACATGCTCTTTTTACTGCTGTACTTATTTTGTAAAGTGCTATACTGTCGTTGCGATCTGCTATAGGTAGAGTCAGTGAGGGCAAAATAAAAGTTAACCAATTTAATCTTATCCTTACGCTCCCGTATTTCCTGTAAACGTTTTTCAACGAAGAACTGGATGTCGCTGATTTTAACGCCATACTCGCCTGTACGCAAATCTCTGCGCTTGAAGCTTTCGTAATACTCATCATTTTTCCTCAGCTCCTTTTCTGTAATTAATTTTAGGGCTTGATTGAGGGTCTGGGTTGCTGAATCCATGTTGGATACAGATGCCGCTCCCTCTTTAAGAATGTCATTTTTAAGTGCCTTGTGCTCATAAATTAATCCCATGTATAATACTGCATTGGGATTATCATCATTTTCTTTCAGGTAACGCTTTAGAAAAGGTTCAGCCTCATCATATTGCTTATTGGCCAACCAGAGGTAGATATCCTTATACTTCACCTTTTGGGCTGTTGCTAAAATGGAGCTACAAACCAGCGCAAACACTAAAAAAAAGCGAACTAAAGTCATTATCATTGTTGTTAGTAAAGCGAAATTAAAGAGAATTAGTTAAAAAATTACACATCTATCGTGCCAATGAAGAATGTTATCGGTCTGATCAAGTCAATTTCAATTCCTGTTTTGGTGATTATTGTACTGCATTTGACGGGTTTATTGAGCAGCACCACTGCTTATGCTCAGAAAATTTTACTTAAAACCGGTATACTAAATGCCTCAGTTGACAGACCGGTAACCAATGAAAATTTCTCCTATGATTTTTCCATCCAGACCATGAGTGGGGAATCAATACCAATGGAGCAATTAAAGGGAAAGGTTATCTTTTTAAACTTGTGGGCCACCTGGTGCGGGCCATGCAGGGCAGAGATGCCTGCCATTGAGTCGCTCTACAAAGGAGTAGCGCATAAGGATCTTGCCTTTGTGATGCTGTCTATCGACAGAAAAAATGATGAGACTAAAGTAAAAAATTATATTGCCACAAAAGGATTCACCTTCCCTGTTTATCTGGTTGAACATCCTTTCCCTAACAACCTGCCTGAAATATTACAGGTGCCTTCAATCCCCACAACATTTGTTATTAACAAGCAGGGAGAAGTAGTTTATAAAAATGTTGGTACCGCCAACTACGACACTAAAAAATTCAGAAACTTTTTACAAGCCCTGCTCAATGAATAATATCATTAGGTAAACTATTGTTACGAATTCTTACATAAAATCCTTGTTGTTTCTAAAATAGTATTGCCAAACAGATTTGCAGATTAAGTAATTATACTTAACACTCTTGGCTACAGTTTTACATGAAATAAGTATCCCTGAAAAAATCAGGCATATTTTAAAACCAATCTTAATCCATCTAAGGTGAGTTCGCGGTTAATGCTACTGAACTCATCTTTAAGTGAAGGTAGAATAGAAGATAGGCCGCCTGTGGCAATAATCTTGAGTTCAGGATCTTTCAATTCTGTTTTTATTTTTTGCAACATGGTTCGCACCAATCCCTCATAACCATGTAAAACACCAGCTTGTATGGCATGTGTTGTATCTTTACCTAATACGGATGCCGGAACGACCAATGGCACTTCAAAAAGTTGCGCTGTGTTTTGGGTTAAGGCTTTAATAGCTGTTTTCAAACCCGGCACAATAGACACACCCACTATCTCGCCCTTTGCAGAAATTGTTGTAAAGGTTAAGGCTGTTCCAAAATCTACTACCACACAATTACCCTTAAAAAGTTCATAAGCAGCAAGGGCATTCGATACTAAATCAGAACCTATCTGCTTAGGGTTTAAAATACCAAGGGGTAACTTTTGGTAGATCGCAGCTCCTAAAACGAGTGGCTCCTTTTCTGTCAGCTGAAAAGCTGCTTGCCTTACACGTTCTGTAATTTCAGGTACTACACTGCTAATCACTACTGCCTCCAGTCTGTCAGACTTATAACCAAACTCTAAAAACAAATCGCGTAATCTGGCTGCATAGAAAGTATGTGGCAAACTTGCATCTGTTGGCAAACGCCATACTTGCTTCCAGCTTGCTTCATGCCAAAGACCTGCAGTGATATCTGAATTACCAATGTCGAGAACAAAAATCATGAAGCAAAATACGGAATTAGTTGCAAATCGATATTCGAAGTTCGAGGATGGAGGTTCGAGGCTGGAGGTGAGAAGATAGTAGTTCGATGCTCATTAACACACCAGCATCAACGAATCTGCAAATCAACGAATCTGCACACCAAAACGTCAGCACATCAACGAATCAGCAATCAGCACATCATCAAAATTTCTTTCACCTTAACCAGGCCTGTGCTTGCTGCTTCTTCAAAGCTTTGTAAATAGGGAATGGCCGGTAAATCTGGAAGTTTTGGGTCAACGATAAACTTGCTCGCTTCATATGGTACATACCTGATTAAACCAGCAGCAGGATATACTTGCAGGGAAGTGCCCACCACAATAAATATGTCTGCGTCAGCAGCATGTTGTATGGCAGTATCCATCATGGGCACGGCCTCGCCAAACCAAACAATGTTAGGGCGCAGTTGTGAGCCCTTGCTGCACTTCTCCCCTATATGTAATGATTCCCCCTTTATCGGATAAACTAAGCTTTCATCTACAGAACTCCTTGACTCGAATAATGAACCATGTAAATGCACCACCCTAGTGGAGCCTGCCTTTTCATGCAGGTTATCTACGTTTTGAGTTATTATGGTTACATCAAAATGCTGTTCAAGTTCTGCCAATACCTGGTGACCTCGATTAGACTTGACTTCAAGGGCTTTTTTTCTGCGTTGGTTGTAAAACTCCAGCACTAAGGCCTGATTTCGCTCCCAGGCCTCTGGGGTGGCTACATCTTCAATCCGATGATTTTCCCACAAACCATCGCTGGCGCGAAAAGTAGGGATACCACTTTCAGCACTAATACCCGCACCGCTTAGCACCACTAGTTTTTTCATGTGTATGGAAAATGGGACGAGTAGCCGAAATATTTTTTATTAATTGAAAGTAAAAAAGGAAAAATCCACTCAGTTTGGTGAGGTGTTTCTGAACCCCATAAAAGACAAGTTTTGAGCTGCCGACAGCCGCAATCTTCTTCTGTTAACCTGCTTTTTGGGCGAGGAGCTGACAGTAAATGTCAGCAATGAGGCCTGATTTTGTCTGCTAGCTTCGCTCGGTATTGTTTAAATTGTTAGGTTCAGCAAACGTGTCCCAAACCCGAGTGGACTTGCTACAAAGATATTGTAAATTCAATATTTAAAATCCAAAATTGGTGTTTATCTGCTAATATTGAGCCTTGAATTTTAAATCTGAAATTTTGAATTAAATCCATGCGAAAAACCAAGATCAATTTTAACATAGAGCTCGATAACAATAATGTTCCTGAAAAAATCTTGTGGGATGCTACCGATAAACCTGAGGAAGGGCTTAGTGAGACCAAGTCTATCAGTGTTGCTTTGTGGGATCATAAACAAAAAAACACCTTACGCATAGACCTCTGGAGTAAGGATATGCCCGTAAATGAAATGAAACGCTTCTATGTTGATTGCATTGGTGGCCTGGCGCAAAGTGTTTTAAGTGCTACCGGAGATGAAACCATGAGTGGAGAAATGAATGCACTTTGCGACCGTTTGGTCAAACACCTTGAAGAAGAGGCCAAAAAAGGTTGAAAAAGTCCAAAGTCTAGAACTTAGCGCTAATCATTAACACAAAATCAATCTTTGCCCCTTGTTTCCCCGGGGCTATGTCTTCTTGCGCCATATTCACCCACTTTTTGTGATTTCAAAATCCTGAAATCGGTTGCGCTTTCTATACTAATTTCCTTACCTTAGAAACTCATAAACTAAACTGTATGAAGACTCTATACCTTCGACCATTTTTTTTCCTACTTCTACTGCTCTGCAGTGGCACCCTGTTAGCCCAAACAACAATTTCTGGTAAAGTAAAAGACGGTAGCAACGGCATGGAACTGGCCGGTGTTAACGTTATTGTAAAAGGCCGTGTTGTTGGTACTATTACTAATGCCAATGGTGACTTTACTTTAAAAGTAAATGATGCCCCGCCCGTTATTCTCTCCTTCTCTTTTATTGGCTTTAAAACCCAGGAGATCGAAATAAAAAATGCCAACACTACAGGCTTAGAGGTGAACCTTGAAGAGCAAACACTGCTTGGCCAAGAGGTGGTTATCTCGGCCTCTCGTTTCGAAGAAAGTATATTAGAGTCGCCAGTGGCCATTGAGAAAATGGATGTACTGGCCGTGCAGAATACACCAGCCGATAATTACTATAAAGCACTGGGTAACCTTAAAGGAGTAGACGTTGCTACCAGCAGTATCAATTTCCAGATTATCAATACACGAGGTTTTGGTTCTACCGGTAATACGCGTTTCGTACAACTAACTGATGGTATGGATACACAGGCACCTGCCCTTAACTTCCCTATCGGTAACTTAAATGGCCCTTCAGAACTAGACGTAGAAAGTCTTGAACTGATTCCTGGTGCTTCCTCTGCACTTTATGGACCAAACGCTTTCAATGGTATTTTATTGGTGAACAGTAAAAATGCTTTTGAATACCAGGGTTTAAGTGCCTTTGCTAAAATGGGTGTTAACCATGTTGGTTCTGATGCTGATTATGCCGGAGGCCCCTCTCCCGTATGGGAAGGCGCAATTCGTTATGCAAAAGCTTACAATAATAAGTTTGCGTTTAAGGTTAACCTGGCCGCCATGCAAGCTCAAGATTGGCAGGGAACCAGCGCTGTTGACAGAGAGGTTGCCAGAACACCAGGTTTTGGAACAGCCGGTCAGTGGGATGTTAACCCTGGGGCCGACCGTTTACACTACATGGGTGATGAAGCATCCATCAACTTGTCTATTTTCAGATTTAGCTCATCGTGGAATACTTTTGCTTCAACAAGTAATTCAATTTACAATAACATATTTGAACCAGGCCTGACTGCAAAAAGCTACGCAGATGCAGGTGACCTACCTAATCAGGTTGTATCTGTAACCCCTTACAGAGAAGTAGACTTAATTGATTACAATGCAAAAAACTATAAAGGTAACGTTGGTTTATACTACCGTTTAAATGATAAAGTGGAACTAAGCTACTTGTGGAATGCCGGATTCGGAACCAGTATTTACACAGGAGCACAACGTTACTCACTTAAGAACTTCAGTATTCAGCAGCATAGATTACAGTTAAGAGGTGATAACTTTTATGTAAGAGCATACGGCACATTCGAAGATTCAGGCGATTCGTACATAACAGAATTTTTAGCCAAAAGAATCATTGATGAATCTGTAAAGGCTGCAAACCCATTATTTCAGGATGTATCCGGCTTTTTGGCAACTTATGGTACAGAATATTTGCGCTACTTGTATAACAATGGATTCCAGCCAGGTGCTATGAATCCTAATGATCCGGATTATATAGCAGACGATGCGCTAAGAATAGCAACACAACAGGGCGCTCATAACTTCGCACGTGGCGTAGTTAACTCAGAATTTATCTATGACTTGTCTACAGAGGCAGGCAGAGCTGATTTTAACAGGGCAAGAAAAACAGCCGAAAATGGTGTGGTACCTAAAGGACCTTTCTTCAACGATAAAACAAAAATGTACCATGCAGAAGGTCAATACGATTTCAAAAACGAAATTGATTTTATGGAATTACAAGCGGGTGCCAGCTTCAGAATGTACGATCTGAATTCTAATGGAACTATCTTCGATGATATAAACGGCATCACTATTAAAGAATATGGTGCATATGTGCAAGCAGGTAAATGGTTAGGTGATCGCAAATTTAAAATAAGCGGATCTGCACGTTACGATAAAAATGAAAACTTCAAAGGTCGTTTAAACCCGCGTATAGCTTTCTTAACCAAGCTGAATGAAAACAATGTAGTCAGAGTCTCATATCAAACAGGTTTCCGTATACCTACCACGCAAGGTCAATTTATTGATTTGAATATTATTTCTGCCCGTTTAGGTGGTGGTCTTCCCGGTTATGTTAACAAATACGATCTGGTAAGGCAATCATCGGTAGATGGACAGCCATTGGCCTACACTGGTGAATCAGTTCAGGCTTACCGTGATGAGGTGTTCAGGGTAGGTAATCCTAACGCAGCATCAGCGCTAAGTCTTTTAGTACCCTACACAGATTTCAATCCGGTAAAACCAGAAAATGTTCAGAATATTGAATTTGGTTACAAGGGTGTATTAGGTACCAATTTCATGATTGACATGACCTACTACTACAACTTGTACACTGATTTCATCACACAAATTCGTGTAGTTACTGCAAATGAGTTTACCAATAATGCCATTTATTCAGAGAACGGTGCAGGAGCAATTGACAGAGCAGGAGATCAATTCACTTTCAGTACAGTTGCTACACCTGGTACACCTAATTATGCAACCCTTTTAAATGGATCTGCACACAACATTACCTCATTCGGTATTGATGGTAATACTTCGCAGATCTACTCTAACTACGATGGACAGATCAGTTCTCAAGGTGCTGTTGTGGGCCTTCAGTATAATTTGATAAAAGGCTACACGCTTGGCGGTAACTATAGCTGGAACGTAATTAATAATACTCCAAGCGAATTCTTCTCCGAGTTTAATACGCCTGAACATAAATTCAACTTGTCATTCGGTAACCGTAAGGTAACGGATAAACTGGGCTTCAACCTATCTTACCGCTGGCAAGATGAGTTTGAGTGGCAATCATCATTTACCGTACCGGCAAACGGACTGGTGCCAGCTTACTCTACTCTTGATGCACAGATATCTTATAAACTTACCGGCCTAAAATCTATGTTAAAAGTTGGTGGCTCAAATATTATGAATCAAAAATACATTCAAAGCTTAGGTGGTCCGAACATTGGAGCCCTGTATTATGTTTCATTAACATTTGATGAGTTATTCCGATAAAAATTAATTAAACAAAGCAGGAAGGCTGTATCAATATCATTTCATTTACACGGATAATATCCGTGATTCTCAACAGCTAAAACTTTTGAGAATGCATATCCTGAAAAGGAAGCAAAATGAAGTGTATTTGTTACAGCTTTCTTTTTTAAAAACTAAGCCCTAAACAGTATGAAAAAACAATTCTTAAAAATCAGTTTACTATTTACACTACTTGTCTTCGTAGTATCATGTCAGGAAGAAGAAGTAGCAGAAAAGAAAGTATTGGTAAGCTCGAGTTTATTCTTAACACGATCTGCAAGCGAATTACAAACCTTCATTAGTGTTGCTGGAATAGATTTACCCTTAAGCGAACTAGTAAACGATGTAGAAATTTATAAGGTTACTTATACAACACCTTATAAGGGAGAAGACATTACTGCCTCAGGTCTTGTTATTTTACCCAAGACAAGTAGTCCGGTTGGCATACTAAGCTTTCAGCATGGCACAATAGCTGCACACAATCAGGCTCCCACTGCGCTCGCACTTAACAGCGGTGAATTGATTCTGTATGCTGCGCTGGCCTCTCCTGGTTTTATTGCCGTTATCCCTGATTTTATTGGCTTTGGTGCCTCAGCAGAATTGATGCATCCCTATTATGTAGAAGACCTAACGGCCTCTGCTATATTGGATAATATTCGTGCAGGTAAAGAACTCGCAGCTCAGAAAGGTGTAAGATTTAATCAAAAATTATTTCTTGCTGGTTATTCTCAAGGTGGTTATGCAACCATGGCTACCCATAAGGCCATAGAAGAGGACGGATTCCCAGGCTACAATCTTATTGCTTCTTTCCCAGCTGCCGGTGGTTATGACATTAAAGGCGTACAAGAATATTTTTTTAGTCTTGAAACTTATGATGAACCTTTCTTTCTTCCTTATGTAGCCTATGCATACCAAACCGCATTTGATTGGACTCAGCCTCTTACTAATTTTTTCAATGAACCGTACGCAAGTCAAATACCGGCTCTGTTTGATGGAACTAAATCTGGCGGTACCATCAATCAACAGTTAACTACGTCCATTTTAGGCTTGGTTAATAATGATTTATTGGAAAACATTGATACAGATCCAAAGTATAGTTACATCGTTGATGCTTTTAATGAGAACAGTCTTGTAGATTTTACGCCAACGATTCCTGTATTTATGTATCACGGTAGTGCTGACATTACCGTACCCTACCAAAATTCAGTGACAAGCTACGCGCGTTACATACAAAATGGGGCAAGCACCAACACAGTACAATTTTTTACTATTGAAGGAGCAACTCATTACACGGGCTTTTTTCCTTATGCCGAAGATTTTGTGCCTCGTCTTTTAGATTTGAGATAAGAGCAAGGCCTTTTAAACTCAAGTGCCTCAAAAACATACGGTCTATAAAAGAAGAAGCCGGCTCTTTCGAGTCGGCTTCTTTTATTTTTAAAGTATTAGTTAACTAATTTCAATTAGTTAGGATTAGCAGCAGCAGCATTGCAATCATTGATCACACCAAAAATTGCATGGGCTGTACCGTTGCTGTGAGAAATGTTAGCTGCAGCTACAGGAGCTGAACCAGAAGTACACTCTAAATCTTTGATGAAGATTGTAGCGTTAGTTGTTCCAGGGAAGTTACCAGGAGTAAAGGTTAATGTTGCACCACCAGCAGCAGTTCTGTTACCACCTGTAGCTAATTGCGTTGATGTAAAAGCACCACCGATTATAACGTGGTCAAGAATCAGTGCTCTCACTTGAGCAGGTGTTCCTAAAGCCTGAATGGCCGCAGTAGCCGAAGCGAAACCGCCACCACCTTGTGCAGCAGGAGCTTTGAACCAAGCATCAGCTGGTAAGAAAGCTGTATAAGGACCAGGACCTGATAAGATAGCTGCTAATCTTTCAGTAGCTGGACCAGCGAAACCGCAGTCAGCATAAGTAATTAAGGCAGCCAGGTAAGTGAAATCACCACCTAATAATACGGTGCCAGATAGTTTACCTAAAATTGGTGTTAAGCTTGCACCAACAGAAGGAGGAATCATTACTGATTCTACAATGTGTACAACACCATTATCAGCTACCAGGTCTGGAGTGGTAATGTCAATTGCGTTGTTAGTTGAACCCGTTAATAAAGTACCATCATTATTAACTTTAATTACTTGTACAGTTCCTGCTGCAGTTGGGTTACAATTGTCAGGTTGGCTAAAAGCCGTAGCGATACCAGCACCTGTTCCAGTAGGTAAGAGAGCTGCTTTTCTCAATTCTGCACCAGCCACCACATGGTAAGACAGCACTCCCTTGATAACATTCGGGCTAATGTCTGCAATGTTCGCAGGGAAGCCTGGAGTTGCTAACAAGTTAACAAAGGCTGTATTGTTAGGCGCAAATAATGTAATGTCTGTAGAACCTGATGCTACAGCAACCAGATCAGGATATACAGATAGGTACTTGTATAATGAGTCAAAAGACTTTAATGGATCACCGTTAACAGCCTGCTTGTACTGACTATCGTTAAGCAACTCAGCGATGGTACCACTAAAAGTTACTGGTCCGTCAGTATCATCATCATCACAAGAAGTCATGGCGATTGATGCAAAAAACACCACCGCCACCAGCAGGGTGAATTTTTTAAAGTTTAAAAACAGTTTCATGTTCTTCAATTGGTTAGTTTATCAATGACAAGTTTAACAAAATTAAACCGCTTTTGATCTGCATACCGAGTAAAAATTCTTTAAAAAAACGCATTTCCATCGTTTTCGGTAGATTTTCGGAACAAACGCGTGATATTCTTTGCCGAAATGCAGCAATTAAGAAAGCAAGACAGCCCACGCATCATCTATTTTTGAGCTTTCCAAGTATTTTTTGGCCTTTATTTGATTCTCCAGGGTGTAAAGGGCAGTGTTTGCTCCTGCAGGCAATTGCTCAATATTGGCCAGGAGAGCCAAGTCGTTTCCTGTCAACACCTTACTCTTTCTAATAGCTTCTGGCAATTGATCTATACCAATGCCAATTTTTTCAAGAGGTTTGGGAACCGTAAATAAAGCCTCTCCATTGGCACGACAATACCAATCGCCTCCCATACGGGCAACAGCATCCAATTTAAAAGGATCTATTTTGCCCTCAGGATCCAGTACTTCATCTTTAATATGTGCAAACACCACTTCACAAATAACAAGATTGCCTGCACCACCTTCCAGGCCAGTAGGAATAACTTGCAAGACCTTACACTCAAAAGCGACTGGTGCCTCACCTACCCTTGGTGGCTTTATCTTAGTTGACGCTACAGGTGTTAAGCCTGCTTTTACAAATTCATTAACACCTTTTTTATACTCGGTGCTTGCCAAGGACATCTGTTGTACTAATTCATAGTTAACAATATTGATAACTACTTCAGGTACTTCCAGCACATTTTCGTAAGTGTGTTTAGTGGTGTTGTCTCTGCCTCTGCGTGCCGGAGAAAAAATAAGTAAAGGTGGATTGGCACCAAAACAATTAAAGAAACTAAAAGGGCTCAGGTTTACATTTCCATCTTTATCTATCGTGCTGGCAAAGGCTATAGGTCGTGGAGCAATGGCACCCAGCAAGTAGCTGTGCATTTTACCTACGGTAACTTCTTTTGGATCGATTATCATTTTTTTGTTGTTGGTTGATCGTTGTTGGTTGTTGGTGGTCAGTTCGAACAACGAAGAACTAACAACCAACAACGCTATATCGCTGGAAGTATCTTTCCCTTACATTCCCCAAAGCCAATGCGTACACCCTCTTTCTCGGCAAAGCCTTTGATCAATACCGTGTCTCCGTCTTCAATGAACTTACGCTCACTGCCATCAGACATCTGCAATGGTTTTTGCCCGTTCCAGGTAAGCTCTAACATAGACCCATAAGAGCCTGGTGATGGTCCACTAATAGTGCCGGAAGCATATAGATCACCAACCTGAATGTTGCAACCATTTACAGTATGATGCGCTAACTGCTGGCACATATTCCAATACATGTATTTAAAGTTAGACCTGCTGATGGTTGTCGCTTCTGATTTATCTGTTTGTAAGTACACTTCTAATTGAATATCAAAATTGCGTGCGCCTTCGTATGATAAATAAGGCAACACCTGAGGAACCTGATCAGGACCCTTTACACGGAAAGGTTCTAAGGCATCTAAGGTTACAACCCAAGGTGAAATGGTTGAACCAAAGTTCTTGGCTAGAAAAGGGCCAAGGGGCACATACTCCCATTGCTGAATATCGCGCGCGGACCAATCATTAAACAATACTAAACCTGCTATATGCTCTTCAGCTTGTTTTGTAGAAATTGATGTGCCTAACTTTGTTTCAGTACAGGTAATAAAGGCAACCTCTAGTTCAAAGTCAACCTTCTTTGAAGGTGAAAACACAGGCAACTCTGCGTCTATTGGTTTAACCTGACCTTTTGGTCTGTGCAGGTTAGTACCTGAAATCACGATAGAAGAAGCTCGACCATGGTAGCCCACCGGTAAATGTTTCCAGTTCTGTAATAATGCATTTTTTGGATCGCGGAACATAGACCCTACGTTGGTAGCATGTTCTTCGCTGCTATAAAAATCGGTGTAATTACCAATGCGCACTGGCATGAGCATCTGAACTTCACCCATGGGTATGAGCGCTATTTCTCTTGTGGCTGCATTGAGTTCGTCATTATCGTGGCGCAATAATTCAGAAACGCGGTTGCGCACGGCTGAAATCATTTTTCGACCCAAAGCAAAAAAATCATTCAAATATTTTTGGTTGAAGATGCCTGAGGGCAATCCTAAGCCATCGAGGTAGCCATTTTCATGCAGGTAGACGAGGTCTAGCACATGGTTGCCTATAGCGACACCAGCTACAGCCGATAAGTATTTAGTTTTAAAAATACCAAAGGGAAGGTTTTGTATAGGGAAATCTGAGCCTTTCGGCACCTCTACCCAACTTTTAAGCGAAGAATGGTTTGCGTGAATCATGAGGGCAAGTTAATGCATATTGTGCATTTGTAAAGATTGAATTAGCCCTGAGTTTAAACACAAACCATAACCGCAAAAGACGCATAGATTTGCCTTTGTTAAAATAATAACCACAAAGGACGCCAAGGTTGGCAGCAATATTCATTCTTTCTTCGCGAACCTCAGCGCGCTCCGCGGTTAACTAGTTCTATTACCGCAAAGGTCGCAGAGATTCGCGGAGGAATTTGCTAGCTCTTTGTTAACATTTTCATAGACTGAAGTATAACCATTGTTGACAAATTTCTTTGAAGCACACTGTCCCCCTCCTCAGGAGGAGACAGGGGGAGGTTTGCTTACTAAACACCAAGCAGAACCTTAACAACTACCACCACCCCCTACCCCCGCCACACAGGCGGGGGACAGTGCTTCGAAAATAAATGTGAGCTGAGTTAAGCCTCCCACCGACCCCATCCAAAGGAGGAGGATAATGTTTAGCTTTGCAGTATGCAACGATTTTTATTTCCTCATGAATTCGAAGAAAGGCTTCGCGAACAACGTGGCCATGACTGGCAGGCCTTCTCAACCATACATGGAGAACCCTCACCTGTAAGCATTCGCCTGAATCCTGAAAAAACAAAAGACCTCACTGCTCTGTTCAAACAGCAGTTTGTACAAAATATTCAAGCTGTACCCTGGACAAAACATGGTTTCTATTTAAGTGAACGACCTAGCTTTACATTAGATCCAGCCTTTCATGCAGGTGCTTATTACGTGCAGGAGGCCAGTTCTATGTTGTTAGAACAAGCTATTCTTCAGCACATAAATTCTTCTGAAGGAATACGTGCACTTGACCTGTGTGCTGCACCCGGTGGTAAGTCAACGCATATACTCAGTTTACTTTCTGCGAATAGCCTGTTGGTGAGCAACGAAGTGATTCGCAGTCGCGCAACCATCTTAGCAGAGAACATCACCAAGTGGGGTCATGCTAATGTAATCGTTAGTAACAACGATCCGGAAGATTTTCAAAAGCTGAAAGGCTTTTTTGATTTAATGGTTGTGGATGCACCTTGCTCAGGGGAAGGTCTATTCAGAAAAGATGCTGAAGCCATGCAAGAATGGTCTATTGAGAATGCCAACTTATGCGCTATGCGCCAGCAGCGTATTGTGCATGATGTTTGGCCTGCCTTGAAAGAAAATGGTATTCTAATTTATTGTACCTGCACCTACAATCCTGAAGAAAATAACAAAAACATAGCACGCTTTGCACAAGAGCTAAATGCCGAAGTATTACCAATCAATATAAACACAGACTGGGGTATTCAAGCACTAGACTATGGTTACCAATGTTATCCTGACAAAGTAAAAGGGGAAGGTTTCTATATAGCTATTCTTCAGAAAAAAGAAGGGCAGCCCAGCGGACGTATGCGCAGTGCAAAAAGTGTGTTTACAAAAGTGCCCAATGCGGCTTTGCGTTATCAGGAATGGCTGAGGAATAGCGAGGTAAAACTTACACAGTTCGGAGAATTTTTATTGGCTATTCCATCTGAACAGGAAGAGGCCATTGCCTTTGTCTGTTCTCATTTAAAAACAGTTTCGGCAGGTACAACGCTGGGGACATTCAAACATGAAAAACTTATTCCGGATCATGCGCTGGCAATGAGCACTATATTAAAAAGGGAAAATTTTCCTCGAGTACAAGTAGCTTACGAAGAAGCCATCGCTTTTTTACGCAAAGATGTATTCTGGCAAGAAGGACTCACTAAAGGCTTTTCATTAATCCAGTATGAAGACTTTATTTTAGGCTGGGCGAATGTATTAGACAATCGCCTTAACAATCTGTATCCGGCTGAGTGGAGAATAAGAATGGCCGGCAACTAAAAGTTGCACGGCCACTTAACCAACCCGTAAACAGTGGATTGCTTTCATCAATTTCAAATTTCTAATTTCTAATTTCAAATTTTGAATTTTGAATTTTGAAACAAATCGAAGAGGACAACCTCTTTTATAAACCTTGAATAATGTCCATAATCGCTTCTACGCCTTCTACACCGGCAAAGAAAATACCTACACAAAATACTTTCTGATAATAGTTAGCCTTACCAATAGCCAGCGGTAAAGAACTTACCGAAAGTGCTGTAAAACCAATAGCGAAAATGGCTGTCATTAACAACACTGCTAAAGGTGATTGCAAAAACAAAATACCGGCAAGACTTATCAATACTAATACAAAGCTGATCCAAAAAGAGCGCATCAGTCCATAGTTACTTACCAAGGTACTGAAAGGTAATGATAACAGAGCAGATATGATCAGAATACCAACAGAAATAATACCTCCGTTATTACCCTTAAGTACATCAACGAGTTTTACATCCATAATCGCTGGAAAGATGTTGAACAAACATGAAGTAGCCACCCCCAGTGCAATACCCATCAACAAGATAAAACCATATTGTGAGCGTTGTGTATCCAATTTAAAAGCTGCCTGAGGTCTTGCGTCTTTATTGTCTGTTTTTAATAAAGAAGCTGCTGCATTTTTCTTCAGGGCATAACCAGAAACAAATACCACTACCCCTCCCGTTATAAACGTTGCCGGTGCGCCTAAGAAATCAATAATATCTACAATAACCGGTTCTAAAGCATACAATAAGTTACCCACAATGGTTAATATGGCCATCGCTCTTGGTAGTTTTTCTACCGGCATGAATGACTCAATAGTCGACAAGGCAGGACTTGTAAAGATGCTCATCGCCATTAACCAAAAAACAATCAACACCGGTAAAATCCACTTGAAAATTTCGCCCGGGTCTCCTAGTAAAGTAAAAGCAACCGCCATAAAAATCATGGCAGCGAAAGAGATACCTGCACTGATAATGGGCAATCTGTTGCCACGCTCAAAACGATATCTATCGCCAATACGCCCGGCTATCATGGGTGTGATGGTCAGGATAATTCCCTGCACTACTATTAGCAAGAATGTGAAGTCTGTAAATTTGAATTGCACAAGCAATTTCGGCTGATAGCGCTGATAGGCAATCCACCCGATTACGACTGACCCATATAGGGCAGCGAGGCTCCAGAGTTGTTTCCACTGAATTTCATCCTGTTCACCTTGTTTTGAAATAGTTGCTTCCATGTTTTTAGCTGTTTTTGGGGTTAATGAATCAACTTACGAAGCTGCGTATACTTTTGGATTTGTTAGTGTTTAAAAAATCTTCTTTTCGGTCATTTTCTGTATTTTTGCCCCTTATTCATCGTTTTAGCATGTCTTTATCTACAAAATACAATCCTTCGGAAGTTGAAAATAAGTGGTACCAACTGTGGTTAGAACGCGGTTTCTTTAAAGCCAAGCCTAATCCGGACAAAGAACCCTATACGATAGTTATACCTCCACCCAATGTTACAGGGGTGCTGCACATGGGCCACATGCTCAACAATACCATTCAGGATGTGCTGATCCGCAAAGCGCGCATGGAAGGCAAAGAAGCACTTTGGGTAGCCGGAACAGATCATGCCTCAATCGCCACAGAAGCTAAAGTAGTAGCCATGCTGAGAGAGCGTGGCATTAAAAAATCTGACCTGACCAGAGAAGAATTTTTAAAATATGCCTGGGAGTGGAAAGAGAAATATGGTGGAATCATTCTAGAGCAATTGAAGAAACTTGGTGCTTCCTGCGATTGGGATCGTACTAAGTTTACGATGGATGATGATTACTACGAAGCCGTAATTGATGTATTTATTGACCTCCATAAAAAAGGATATATCTATCGCGGCTTGCGTATGGTGAACTGGGATCCGCTCGGTAAAACTGCACTAGCTGACGATGAAGTAAACCACAAAGAAGTACAATCAAAACTGTACTACATACAATATAAAATAGAAGGCAGCAATGAATTTGTTACCATCGCTACCGTGCGTCCTGAGACAATCATGGCGGACAGTGCTATCTGTATTAATCCTAAAGACGAACGTTATACGCACTTAAAAGGTAAGCGTGCCATCATTCCATTAATCAATAAAAGCATTCCGATTATTGAAGATGAGTATGTGACGATGGAGTTTGGAACAGGCTGTTTGAAAGTGACCCCTGCCCACGACATGAATGACTACATGCTTGGCCAAAAACACAAGCTTGAAGTACTGGATATTTTAAATGATGATGGCACACTGAATGAAAAGGCTCAGCTTTACGTAGGTGAAGACAGATTTATTGCGCGTAAGAAAATTGCTAAAGAGCTTGAGGAGAAAGGGCACCTGGCAAAAGTGGAAGATTATAAAAGCAGCGTAGGTTTTTCTGAAAGAACAGATGCTGTTATTGAACCGCGCTTATCCCTACAGTGGTTTTTAAAAATGGATACCATCACCAAGCCTGCACTTGAGCATGTGATGAATGATGATATTCAGTTGATTCCACCAAAATTTAAAAACACCTATCACCATTGGATGGCCAACGTTCGCGACTGGTGTATTTCACGTCAGTTGTGGTGGGGACATCGTATACCGGCCTGGTATAATGAAGATGGACAAATCGTGGTTGCAAAAACTGAGGCTGAAGCAAAAGCACAATTCAAAATTCAAAATTTAAAATCTGAAATTCTTCGACAAGATGAAGATGTAATGGATACCTGGTTCAGCAGTTGGCTATGGCCGATTGCTGTATTCGATGCTTCTGTTTTTAAAGATGGCAATAAGGGCAATGCAGATCTGAATTACTTCTACCCTACCAATGATTTAGTAACGGCACCTGAAATTTTATTCTTCTGGGTGGCACGCATGATTATTGCCGGCTATGAATATCGCAACGAAATGCCATTCAAGAATGTATACCTGACCGGTATTGTTCGCGATAAACAAGGGCGTAAGATGTCGAAGTCCTTGGGCAATTCACCTGACCCCTTGGATTTAATTGCCAACTTCGGTGCAGATGCTGTACGTACGGGTATGCTTTTCTCATCACCGGCTGGTAATGACTTGCTGTACGATGAAAAATTAGTAGAGCAAGGCAGGAACTTCTCCAATAAAATATGGAATGCCTTCCGCCTTGTAAAGGGATGGGAAGTAAGTGATATACCAACACCAAAGGAAAATTCAGTAGCCATAGCGTGGTTTGAGTCGAAACTGCACGCATCGCTGACAGAGTTGAATGATCACTTCAGTAAGTTTCGCATGTCTGATGCCCTGATGTGTATTTACAAACTCATCTGGGATGATTTCTGTGCCTGGTATTTAGAAATGGTGAAGCCTGAGTTTGGTAAACCTATTGATAAAACCAGTTATGAGAAAACAGTGCAGTACTTTGAAACCTTGCTAAAGGCATTGCATCCTTTCATGCCCTTTATTACAGAAGAATTGTGGCAAGAGTTGCGTGAACGCAAGAACAACGACTACATCATTGTGGCAGCCTGGCCAACAGTAAAATCCTTCAACCAAGATATTTTGGCAGAAGCTAATCTTGCTTTTGAAGTGATTGCTGAAATACGGAATCTGCGCAATGCCAAAGGCATGTCGCCAAAAGAAGCCCTGGCCTTGCACATTAAAAATAATGGTGCAGAAAAACTGGATACCTTTTTACCTATTGTAAAAAAATTATCTAATCTGAAAGCTGTAGAAATGACTAGTGCCAGCATCAGCAATGCAAGTTCTTTTGTTATTCGTTCTATGGAATTCTTCATTCCGATGGAAGGAAAAATTGATGCGGCTAAAGAGAAAGAAACGCTGTTAAAAGATCTGGAGTATCAAAAAGGGTTTTTGAATTCGATAGAGAAAAAACTGGCGAACGAAAAATTTGTAAGCAGTGCCAAAGCTGAAATTGTAGAAAACGAGAGAAAGAAAAAAGCTGACGCAGAAGCTAAAATTAAAGCCATTGAAGAAAGCCTGAGCAGGCTGTAAAATGATGTGAAGCATTTCTCCTTCTCAGAGTCTCTTGGAAAGTGAGGAGGGCGCGTGCAAGGACTCTGAGAATCATAGAGAGTTACTCTACAAGTGCGTAAATCTTTGTAGGCTGAGCGTCATAATTAAGACATCTCAAGCTCAGAGTTCCCTTCGGGAAACTCTGAGTAGGTGTACGTAATCATCATCTATATCTTTCTCCTTCTCAGAGTCTCTTGGCATGTGTGAAGTACGTGCGTAAGGACTCTGAGAATCATAAAGGGTTACTCTACAAGTGCGTAAATTTTTGTAAGCTGAGTGTCATAATTAAGATATCTCAAGCTCAGAGTTCCCTTCGGGAAACTCTGAGTAGGTGTAAGCGGAGTACATTTCTCCTTCTCAGAGTCTCTTGGCATGTGTGAAGTACGTGCGTAAGGACTCTGAGAATAATAGAGAGTTACTCTAAATGTGCGTAAATCTTTGTAGGCTGAGCTTCATAATTAAGACATCTCAAGCTCAGAGTTCCCTTCGGGAAACTCTGAGTAGGTGTCATTGAGTAGGTGCAAAGTAGCCACAGAGTCCCCTGCGGAAGACTCGGAGCAGTTGCCAAGGCTGATCAGCTGTACCCCAAACTAAGCTCGTATTTGTCGTTAGCACAACAACTTTTTCCAGGGCTTTCGGTACATTCGTTGGTGTAAAACATTCCCGCATGCATCAAAACGAAAAAATAATCAATGGTTACCCTTTCGTTCGTTATCAGCAAACCGAATACTCTAGTGACCAGTTGATCCAACGCAGCCATGATTTCTATACTTTTATCAAGCAACGCAGAACGGTCAGAGACTTCTCCCCACGACCAGTTCCAAAAGCAGTTATACAAAACATCTTGCTTACCGCTTCATCCGCTCCATCAGGTGCGCACAAACAACCCTGGACTTTCTGTGTAGTCAGTAATCCGGAAATCAAAAAGCAAATAAGAGCAGCGGCTGAACAAGAAGAATTTGAAAGCTACAACGGTCGCATGAGCGAGGAATGGAAAGAGGATTTAAAGATACTTGCTACCGACTGGCACAAACCTTTTTTGGAAGAAGCTCCCTACTTAATTATCGTTTTCAAAAAAGTGTATGACCTGACAAATGAAAATAAAAAGCGAAATAATTATTATGTAAGTGAGTCCGTGGGGCTTGCCTGTGGCTTTTTATTAACCGCCATACACAACGCAGGGCTAGTGGCCTTAACACATACACCCAGCCCGATGAATTTTGTCAGCAAGATTTTAAACCGTCCTGAAAACGAAAGGCCTTTTTTACTGATCCCTGTAGGTTACGCGGCCGAAGAAACTTATGTGCCCAAACTGGAGAGAAAAGCCCTCAACGAATTTTCCGTTTTTTACGAGTAATCATGGTGAGGTGAGCCATTTAAGTTAAATCAATGCTGTTAACATACGCATAACACCATTACACCATTCTGTAGAACAAATCGCGCCCTGCCTTGTTAACTTTGCACAACAATAACAAAACGCTGTGCATATCAGATTATTCCTGCTTATTCTACTATTCAGTGGCTTTTCTGCGAAGAGTCAAAACTTTTTTTCGCTAAAAGGAAAATTGACAGAGCAAACTACGCAAAACCCTATTCCCTTTGCCAATGTAGCTGTGTATACCGAAAAAGGCCTGAGCGGTGGGGTTAGTAGTGACCTAGACGGAAATTTCATCATCCAAAAATTAGCGCCAGGTACTTATACCCTGGAAATACAGGTAATTGGTTACCAGACTCAAAAATTAAATAACATTAATGTACAGCAGAACATAGATCTGGGTACTATTAATTTGCTCGAGGCAACAACTGTCCTTAATGAGATTGTGGTAAAGGGTGAAGCCATACGCAAGCCGGTTGAAATTACACCTGAAGGCATTACCATCAATCCCAATCAAAACATTTCCAACATTGGTGGTAGTGCGCTGGATGTACTCCGCAATACCCCCTCAGTCAATGTAGATGCAGAGGGTGGCATTTCATTGCGCGGCAGTAACTCCACCAATATTTTAATTAATGGTCGCAACTCTTCCATTAGCGCTAACCTTGATCAGATTCCTGCCAGCGCCATTAAGAGCATCAAAATTGTGAACAACCCTGGTGCAAAGTATGATGCAGATGCCAAGGGGGGTATCATTAACATAGAATTAAAAAAAGGCGATGACCTGGGCACACATGGTAATGCTGAATTTACGATAGGCACTGCCGGTCGCTACAATGGAGCTGTACAAGTGAGTCACCAATCACTCAAGTTTAATGCATATGGCGGTTATGACATACAGCGCCCCATCAGGCCAAGCAGCGCCAGTGTTTACCGCCAAAGTTTTGGAGAGAATCCGCAGACACTTAGACAAAATGCGAGCTTCGAGCGAAGTTCACTCAACCAGAATATTAAGTTAGGTGGCGATTACTTTTTAGGAAAGAATCAGTTTACCTATGAAGGTGTTTTCGGTACTGGTAAGGATGATGACATTGAAAACAGGATCAGCAACATTATCGATAACGATGGTGAAGAAAATATTTTCAGAGACAACCGCGAAACAGAAAATGGTTTCTCCTACGACAACGCCTTGATCTACGAGCGCAGTTTTGAAAACGAAGAACAATCCTTAAAAATTGTAGCCAGTAACTCTGCCAGAGATAATACTGAAAAACAACTGGTGGAAACCGACCGCATGAATGGTAATGTGCTGGAAGAAGGGATAGACCAGAGAAGTGCCACACGGGAGCTTCGGAACATCAGTGTTGTGCAGGCAGATTATGTACAACCTTTTAAAAATAATAACAAAGTAGAAGCCGGATTAAAAACTGTTATCCGCATGTTTGATAACGATTTCAACTTTGAAAACCTTGACAATACCAGTGGAAATTGGGTAGAGGACAATACAGTAAGCAACCGTTTTAGGTATAACGAAGTAGTGTATGCAGCCTACGCGAGCTACGCACAAAAATTTGAGCGCTTTTCCTTTGCCGTGGGTAGCCGTGTGGAAATGACGAACATTAACACCAGACTCTTCACTAACAATCAACGTAATGAACAAGCCTACACCAATTTCTTTCCAAGCGCGAACTTTCAATACAAAGTCAATAAAAAACAAGAACTACGTTTTACCTATAGCAAGCGCATAGACAGACCGGGAGGCTGGCGCTTAAATCCCTTCCCGGATATTGCAGACTCCTTAAACATCCGCAGTGGCAATCCTGAATTGCGACCTGAATACATACAGTCTTTTGAATTAGGTCAGCAGCTTACATTAGGTCGCGTTGACTTTACCACAACCCTTTTCTACCGCTACACAACAGGCATTATCGATTACATTGTGAGACTGGAAGATGGTGTAGCTTTTGGCAGACCAGAAAATCTAAATGATGGTTATGACCTTGGTTTTGAAATGATTGCTGTGTCTCCTCTTACCACCTGGTTAAATGTGAACCTTGCTTATTCCTTATTTCAACGCAACGTAGATGGCTCTAACGTAAGCGCTGAATTTGTGAACAGCAACCTCGCCTGGAACACCAAAGCAGTAGCAGACATTATATTACCGGCATCCATTAAGTTCCAGGTAACAGCAAATTACGAATCACCTGAAGTAGAAGCCCAGGGCACCGATGTGGCGCGCTACAACGTAGACCTAAGCATGTCAAAATCCATTAAAGATGGCAAGGCCAGGATCAGTCTCTCCGCCAGAGATGTGTTCAATACCTTACGTTATGGAGGCACCTCCTTTGCTGACTCTTTCAGACAAGAGCGTTTCGTCAAACCTCAGAGCAGAATTTTTCTCGTTAGTATTGGGTTTAAAATGTAAATCGTTGTTAGTTGATCGTTGTTGGTTGTTCGCATTAACTAGTTCAAGACGAATAAAATCTAAAATCGTTGGTGGTTGGTAGTTGTTGGTTGTTCGGTTTGACACGCCCGAGACAAATAAAACCTAAACCCTACAAATCCCTTAACGCACACTTTACCAATTCGCGTCTTTGCGAGCGAGTAACGCTGGAATGTGAGTGCTGGCGAGCGAAGCAATCTGGGAATGGTTGGTGGTTGTTGGTTGTTAGTACTGTGCCCTGTGCCCTTGTTGGTGTTGCGCGATGGGGTTAGCGCGTAGGATCACCAACAAGTTCATTAACCAAAAATATAAAGCTTTCATTAATTTTATGCTCAATGAAAGAACAAGTTACATGCTCAAAAGAGCATCCTGAGTTTATAACCATTACGTGTTTGGAGTGGGCGCATATCTTAACAGTAGACAGGTTCAAAAATATTATTACCGATAGCCTAAACCATTTGAGTGTAACCAATCGGTTAGCTATTTACGGTTTTGTAATTATGTCAAATCATTTCCACATGATATGGCAAATGCTGGGGGATAATAAAAGGCCAGATGTACAGAGAGATTTTTTGAAGTATACAAGTCAACAGATAATAAAGGTATTAAAAGCTGAAAAGTCTCACTTGGTTGATAACATACTTGTCAATGCGAAAGACAGGAAATACCAAGTATGGGAACGAAACTCTCTAGGAATTCCCTTATGGACGGCAGCTGTCTTTGAACAAAAGTTAGCTTACATTCATAATAACCCAGTAAAGGCTGGGCTCTGTGAATTACCAGAAAAATATAAATACTCCAGCGCACGATTTTATGAAAAGAATGAAAAGGATTGGCCATTTTTACTCCATTACAATGGTTGAATGAGACAAGTAAACTTGTTGGTGAGCCATACGCCTACCTCACACACAACACCAACAAGGGCGAGTAGGCAATAAGACATAGAAATATTGAAATCGCGTTTTACAATAAAGGCTATAAAATATTACTTTAGATCAATTACTTTTTTTTAAAAAAGATAAAAACACTCTGCTGTTGGAAGCGCTGATAGTGATTTCACTAAAAACAAAAAATTAAGATTGACAAATGGGGTTAGGTTCGGGATTTCTTAAGCAGATGAACGATACGATGAAGTATAACCGAGACTTACTCGGTAAGAAAAAATCCGTTCGGGAAATCTACAAAGACGAGATAAAGAAACGAGCAAGTACCTATGATAAAGAAGCATTGGAAAGCGTTCGCGAGCGAGTGTCATTAGCACTAAAGAGAAATCGGACAAAAGAACTTATTGGCAAAATTATCGCTTTCGCGATCCTTTCAATTCTAATTCTAGGGACGATTTGGGTATTTGTAATACCAGACTTTAAAGTAAAAAAGAAAGGGAGGTATGAAGATAAAGCCAACCTTTTCAATACAGTATTGTATGACATGCCCGATGGGACAAAATTGAAGACCGACTACTTTGTACGTGGACCAAAAGCTGCCGAAACATACTTGAAAGGTGGACTGAAACACCAAAATTCAGAAAGTTACTATGAGACAGGTGAACAGTTTCGGTCTGCGCTTTACTATTATGACACATTACTAACTGACATCTATTTTTACAAGACGGGGGACACAATCTTGAATTTTCCTAGCTTAGCCAGCGACAGCGTTTATAGATTGAAAATTTTAAGCAAACTAGAAGATAAGGAAATTGAATTTGATTTCTATGACGGAAAAATTATCCAGGGTACTTACAGAGAAAAAAACATAGTAAGTAAGACAACCGCTAATAAAATGTTTGTACGATAGTGTGCTTTGCCGTAAGTAATACGTTTATATCCCAGCGTTGAAAACTTGCTCTTGGTTAAAATTGTCTTCAGACAGGGACAGCTGTACTTTAGTCTGAACCTCCATAGTCCAATCACTTTAGCAATTTCAGCACATTTCCACATCACGCTTTTCTCTACTTTTAAATGAACTTAAAATCATTCTATGAAATCAATTTCACCTAATATCTTTGTCAACGACATTAATGCCACCATTAGTTTTTATTCAAAGCTAGGCTTTACATTAGTCGATGAGGTAGTCACACCCGCTGGAGAAAAAATATTTGCCCTGATGAAGAGCGGAAGTGTTATTTTCATGTTTCAAACCTTTGCCAGCATTGAAGGCATGCACCCGATGGTGAGTCGCAGTAATGGGGGATCGCTCCTCTTATACATCAGTGTCGATAATATTCGTCAATATTATGATCGGGTTAAAGGCAAGGTGGATGGACTCACCGAGCTGAACAAAACATTTTATGGTGCTACTGAATTTTCACTCATCGACAATAATAATTATCTGTTAACTTTCGCAGAACATGCGTAAAGAGGAACTCAATCCATTGGAGGTAACACCAGCAGAAGTAAAGAAACTGCGCGCACTTAAAATCAAGAAGGGTGAAATCCATCTGCACACCGTAGAAACCTTACAGCAGTTGCTCAACACATCCAAGATCAGGGCGATGGAACTCTTTGCACTTTCGCAGTTTCAGAGCCTCCCTTCTATAGGCATACGCTTTGCACATGACCTTATCGGCATGGGCTACTATTCATTAGATGATTTAAAAAGAAAAGACGGAGCAAAACTTACCGATCAATACGAAAAGCAAATGGGTGTTTGGGTAGATCCGTGTGTGGAAGATCAGTTTCGCCTTGTGGTACATTTTGCCAATCACCCGGATAGTAAACTAAACTGGTGGAATTTTACAAGCGAACGTAAAGCCTTTCGAGAAAAGAAGGGCTATCCTGCTAGCCGGCCAAAGAAGCCCTGGTTTGGGTTACCTCAATACCAGACGGCCAAACGAATACCTGCTACGCATGAGGCTACAAAACAAGATCTACATAAAAAGTTAAAGCTGGCATTAGCTTATATGGTCAAGCACCCTGAAAAAAAAATGACCATCACCCAACTGGCGAACTTAGCACACCTCTCCCAATATCATTTCATCCGCTGCTTTCGAAGTGCCTACGAACTTAGTCCGCTGCAATACCTCACACGACTACGCTTAAAGAAAGCATCCCTCTTATTAAAAAGTACAAATACTTCCATAGGCAACATAGTGCCACAATGCGGTTTTGAAAATGAGAGTGCCTTCATACGCTTGTTCAAAAAAGAATTTAGGATGACTCCGATGGCTTATCGGAAAGCGTTCAGTAAAAAGAAGTCGTAGTTACGCTAGCCCTTGTTAATGTTGTGCTTGTGAATTGTCGAGAGAAATCTTTAACAAGTTAACCAGGCCCTTCAGTATGAGTCGATAAGCCATTAACAAAAGCTAATTATACTGTCCACTTTCTCCTTCTACCTCTGACGGAGCGTATCACTTGTGTAGGCCGGCTATGTCAGTACACTGGAAACCACGGCCAGCACTTCAGCTAAGTACTCCCTGCGGGTAATGCTGGAGGATAATAGTTGTATTCTCATCGATACCCCACCGTGAAGGATGACAAAATAAGCGATATTAACAGGCCAAATTTCCCTAAATAACACAATTATGTAAAAATAGATTAATTTAATTCTATTTATTTTTACATATTTGTAGTAATAATGTTAAAATATGAGCAACATTAGCCTTATTCCACCTGAAAAAATAATTGAACGACTACGCTACGAAAATCCCTGGTGGGTGAACAAGCAAATACCAGAGACCTATAATTCAATGGCCAAACGCTTGTATTTTGACCTATTCTATCCTCACGTAATTGAAAAGAACATACGAAGAGCACTTGTGCTTATGGGACCAAGACGAGTAGGCAAAACAGTAATGCTGTTTCATAGCATCCAACAACTGATTAACGAGAACATACATCCACAGAAAATTTTCTTTGTAGGCATCGACAATCCTATTTATGTTCATTTAAGCCTGGAAGATATTTTAAGCTTATGCAAACAATCGCTCAATCAGAAAAACCTAAAAGGATGCTATGTTTTTTTTGACGAGATACAATACTTAAAAGATTGGGAACGACACCTGAAAGTACTTGTTGACTCATATCCGGAAACTAAATTTATTGTATCCGGATCGGCAGCGGCAGCTTTAAAATGGCATAGCTCAGAAAGTGGAGCTGGAAGATTTACTGATTTCATGTTGCCGCCACTCACTTTTCAAGAGTATATTCATTTGAAAAATATGAACCATCTCATCTATGATGGAAAAATAAATTATGGCAACAATCAACTATCCTATTGCCTTACGCATAACATAAAGGTCTTAAACAGAGAATTTATTCATTATCTTAATTTTGGAGGTTATCCTGAAGTTGTTTTGAGTGAAAAAATACAAAGTGACATGGGCAGATATGTAAAAAATGATATTGTTGATAAAGTATTGCTACGAGATTTACCCAGTTTATATGGTATTAAGGATGTGCAGGAACTAAACCGCTTTTTCACTTATATAGCTTACAATTCAGGCAACGAATTTTCATATGAAAAAATGAGCCAGGAAAGTGGTATACAAAAAGACACGTTGAAAAAATACCTTGACTATTTAGAAGCCGCTTTCTTAATCAAGGTATTAAACAAGGTTGATGTTAATGCAAAACGTTTAAAACGTGTAACTAGCTTTAAAGTCTACCTGACAAATCCATCATTGCGAACAGCCTTATTCTCGCCCATAAGTGAAACAGACAAGGAAATGGGCAATATGGTTGAGACAGCAGTCTTATCACAATGGATGCACCGGGAAAAATTAGATTTAACCTATGCACGATGGAAAGAAGGAAGAACTGAAGGGGAAGTAGACCTGGTATTAGTAGATGATAAAAAATACAAACCAGTTTGGGGAGTAGAGATAAAATGGAGTAATCGTTATTTTGATAAACCAAACGAATTAAAAAGTTTACTTCAATTTTGTAATAGTAACCATTTTGATAAAGCACTGGTTACTACTATTGACCAGGCCGGTGTAAAGCAAATGGATAACATAGCGTTCTCATTTTTACCTGCATCCGTTTATTGTTATAATATTGGAGACATAACATTAAAAATGAAAAATAATACTTAGCCGAAAAGAAAACAATGACCACCACCTTACCGCGCATGTGCCACTAGTCACTAAGCCAATTGGCGCAAGTGTTGTGTGTTGGCGGGGCGGTAGCTCATTTGCAAGCATCTTTAATGGCACAAGCCTATCATATGCATACTCCCATAATAAAGACTTACATCCATCTGGGAACATTAACTTGTTGGCATAAAAATTATAGCGAAAGACAGTAACATGAAAGTAAGAGAATTTAATACGGATATAGGCCTATATCTTTTTGACTTCGATACCCTTGAAACAGCAGCGCACAGTCATCCGGCTATTGAAATTATCATTGCTGAGAAAGGTGTTTTTACTGTAAACATCCTTGCTCAGGAATTCACTAACCTAACATTCGCGGTGATTGAAGCCAATCAAATCCACTCACTTTCTGCCGCCAATTGCTCGTTAAAGGTGCTGATGATTGAACATCATACTAAATTAGTAAGTGATTACCTGGCACTGCAACACATTACCTGCCAAGGTGGTTATTATGTTGCAAGGCATTGTGAAAACAAGTATCGTATATTGAGCGATATTACTGTCGCAATAAAGGATAGGAGATTCAGCAAAGAATATGATGATAGGATAACCACTATTGTTAACTTCTTAAATAATAATGATGTAGAATACAAGGAAATGATCAAGACACTGAAGTCCTTCACTCATCTTTCCGAAAGCAGACTTTCTCATCTGGTTAAATCTAACCTTGGGGTCTCTTTAAAAAAATACCTGGTCTGGACGAAATTAAAATCAACAATAAAACTACATCTAAACAAAAAAGATGATTTGCTCACTTCGCTGCTGACGAGTGGGTTCTATGACCAACCGCATTTCAGTAAGAATTTTAAAGCAATGTTTGGGGTTAAGCCTTCCAGGGCTTACAATAGCAGAATCATACAAGGTTAGGCAACTCCGGCCATCTAATTTTGTTGACCTATTTAAACAAACAATAAAATATGTCAAACACTATTAGGGCTATAAGTAAAAAAGACCTGAATGACCTGAAAATCGTAATAGAAACAAGCGGTCTGTTCCCACCTGATCTTTTAGATGGCATGACCCAGGAATATTTTTCAAACACAGAAACACAAGAAATCTGGTTAACAAAAAGCAATAATGGAGTGCCAATAGCCATTGCGTATTGTGCGCCAGAGCGCTTAACAAATGGAACGTATAACCTCTACTTAATAGCGGTACATAAAGATTTTCAAGGAAAGGGAATTGGTGCAGCGCTTATGGATTATGTTGAGAATTTACTGAAGTCAAGAGGGAATCGAATTCTATTGGTTGAAACTTCTGGTTTACCTGAATTTGAATTGACCAGAAAGTTCTATGATAAGTGCGGCTATAAACGTGAGGCTATTATTCGTGATTTCTACCATGATGGCGAAGACAAGGTAATCTTTTGGAAAAAGCTCAGTTAAATTAATAATTCCTTCCCTTGTTGGTGAGTCAAGAGCATTTCTAACATGCAACACCAACAAGGGCTGGCCGGAACGTTTACCAATCTTCTTATTCGCTTCTAAGTGAATCCGTTGGATTACTCATAGCAGCGCGTAATGCTTGTGTGCTTACAATTAAAAGTGCCAATATAAGTGCAAGCCCCCCAGCGGCTAATAATACCCAACCAGAAATATCTACACGATAAGGATAGCGTTCCAGGTAATTGGTTAATACCCACCAGCCTATGGGTGCAGCGATGAAAAAGGCAGTCAATACAAGTTTTGAAAAGTCGCTACTTATTAAAAGAACAATACTGCTAACGGTGGCGCCCAATACTTTACGAATACCAATCTCCTTGGTGCGCTGTTCAGCTGTAAAGGCAGCTAAACCCAATAGACCAAAACATGTAATAATAATAGCCAGTGCAGCAAAGATGAAAGAAAGTCTACTCACTAAATTAATAGAGGAAAACTTCCCTTGAAAATCATTGTCCGCAAAACGAAATTCGAAGGGATAAGCTGGATTTAGTTTTTTAAAGACCTGCTCAACCTGGTCAATAGAGGCAGATAGATTTGTTGTTGGTTTAAGTCTGAGGGTAATTGTACTTGTCCAGGACGGATCGAAAATCATGACTAAGGGTTCCACAGGCTGATAGGGAGAGTCCATAACAACATTGGCCGTAACACCGATGATCTCATGAGGTTCCCTGTTGTAAATTAACTTTTGTCCAATTGGGTCTTTCATGCCCATAAAATCAGCAGCTGCCTGATTGATCAGCACAGCCATAGAATCGCTAGGAAAATCGCGTGAAAAATCCCGGCCCGCCACCATTTTTACACCCATCGTTTCAATGTAATCGTACTCAGTAGCAATGGTTGAAAAAGATACGCGTTCCTCGGTATTCATTCCCTCCCACTGCACTTCATTGCTGGAAAAAATAGAAGTAATCGGGCTGTTACTTTTACAAACTGATTGAACTGCACCAGTATTGACCAGGGCTTGTCTGATCGTCTGAAAATTTCTTTCTAATTCATTGTTAGTCCATATCTGCATCAGGTTTTCCCGATCATACCCGAGGTCTCTGTTTTTTACATGCATGATCTGTTCATAGATGGTGAGTGTACCTATGATGAGAAATATGGAAAAGCCAAACTGCAGGGTTACTAATACTTTACGTGGTGTGCTGGCACCTTTTCCTACATTCACCTTGCCCTTCAATACTTTTACCGGCTTAAAGGAAGATAAATAAAATGCCGGGTAGCTGCCAGCAATTACACCGGTAACAAAAATGATAGCCAGGCCCGATAGCCATAGCAGTGGATTGCCGTAATCAAGTGCGATGTCTTTCCTCACCAGGTCATTGTAGAAAGGCAGGGCAATTTCTACAAGCACAATCGCTAACAGAAAAGAAACAAAGGTAATGGCCAGTGATTCTCCCAGAAATTGAAAAATCAATTGCTTCCTTCTTGATCCTACACTTTTGCGGATGCCTACCTCACGTGCCCTGTTTTCACTACGCGCAGTAGCCAGATTCATAAAATTGATACAAGCGATGATCATCACAAAAATGGCGATGATGGTAAAGAGCTGTACATACTCTATCATTCCCCCGGTATTGATTCCGTTTTCGAATTTAGAGTAGAGTCGCCACTTGCTCATGGGGTGTAGGAAAAGCTGAGCCGATGGTGCTTTTGGATTATTGTCTTTAATGATGTCTTTTATATTATTAGTTACGCTAGCCTGTGTTGCTTCCGGCTGAAGCTGAACATACATTTGAAATGAGTTATTATTCCAGTTATCTGATGAATTACGTACCCACGCTTGTGTAGCCTCGTAATAAGCAAATGGAAGCACGTAATCAAAATCAAAAAACGATTGTCTTGGCAAATCCTGCACCACGCCCGTTACTTTTAACTCACTGCCATTATCAACTTGTATCAACTGGTTAAGCGCTTCCTGCTCACCAAAAAGAGCCTTCGCTGTAGACTCCGTTATAACAATCGAATTGGGATCTTGCAAAGCAGTGGCAGAATCACCCTTGATCATGTGATAACTAAACATGTTAAAGAAATCTTCTGTTGCGCTGATACCCACTTTAGAAATACGCTTTTCACCGACCTGAAGCATATTACCTTCACCCCAGTTAGTCACCACCAGGTATTTTACTTCGTTTGTTTTATCAAGTAAAGTTTCCCTGAGGGGATATGGCATAGAAGTACCCGTACCTATGCCCTGCGCCCACTGTTGAGACTGATACAGTTTATAAATACTATTGTAATTCTTATGAAAGCGATCATATGAATACTCATCGGCTACCCAAAGTAATATTAAAATACTCGAAGCAATACCGATGGCTAAGCCACCGATGTTGATGAGCGAATAAGAAGGGTTCTTGATAAGACTTCTAATCGCAATTTTAAAATAGTTTATTAACATGGCGGCTTGTTTAATATAACTTTAACACTTTAACACTTCATCACTTTAACACCCTAACACTTTAACACTTTAACACTTTCACTCGTTTCTCAACGAAGCGACAGGGTTGTTAACTGCTGCCTTGACTGATTCAAAGCCAACAGCAAACCAGGCAATTAAAAAGAGGCTTGCTTTGGCTACTGGAAGTAAGGTGTACCAACATCAATGCCACAGAAAAATCCCCGTATTTATTACAGAATCAATCTTTAAGCGGATATGTTTTAGGCAAAACCGAACGCTGGCGTCCGCAATCGGTCGGTTTAATGATGAGGAAAAGAACAAGCAATAGTAACTGAATGTCTCATACAATATGCCAGGCAAGTAGATAAGTATTCACTCGATCTTTTTCAGTAAACTGTCAAAGCACACCTTGCTGCTGTTGATCATTTATCTTCTTCGCTTGGCGAGTCCGCTAAATAAAATACTCAATCCTCCTGCCAGTGGACCAATCGTTAACAGAAATGAATCTCCCATGGGTATAAAGCCGATGAAAGTACCAACTGTAATCAATAAACCAAGACCGGTCAATATATATCCAATCAGTACTAAATCACGCGCTCTTTTATTTTCAAGTTTTAGTATTTCAATTTGAATCATCTCCCTGTCCAATATTCGCATGATGGTCTTAATCTCATCTTCAGGTAGCTTACTCTTTTCCATCTCCTGTCTGGCCTGGTAAATATCCATCTCTGATGACTTTAGTTTTTCGATGAAAAAATCTGCCAGTTTCTTTCTATCATGCATAACGGGGGTGATTCAGTTTTAACTATACTTTAGTACTACCTCCTCTTAAAATCTAGCCGCCACTAATAATTCTATATTTTTATACTTTATACCAAATTTCCGTGAAAGCGATTCATTGGTAAGTCCCCCTGAATAAGTATACACACCCTTCATAAATCCTTTATGAGAAAAAATCATTTTGTCCAGCCCACCTTCTTCAGCAGCCCGCAAAATGGTGGGAGTAAAAATATTGCTTAAGGCTGTGGCTGCAGTATGCGCCACACGCGATGCGATGTTAGGAACACAATAATGAATAACATCATGTTTTTTATAAATAGGCTTACCCAGTGTGGTTATCTCTGATGTAGCTATACAACCACCCTGATCGATACTGACATCGATAATAATAGAGTCAGCTTTCATACTGCTTACCATTTCTTCAGTAACTACATGCCTTGCCCTTCCTTTCTCCGCGCGTAAAGCACCAATCACTACATCGGCACTTCTTAAGGTATCACTCAATGTTAAGGTATCAATGGTCGAAGTATAAATCTGTTGACTGAGTAATTGTTTTATTCTTCTTAGTTTGTACAAGTGATTATCAAAAATCTGTACGTCAGCGCCTAATCCCAAAGCGGCTCTGGCTGCATACTCACCTACGGTTCCTGCACCAATAATTACCACCTTGGTAGGAGGAACACCCGTAATGCCTCCCAAAATAATTCCACGACCATTACTTGCCGTACTTAAATATTCTGAGGCGATTAGCATAACAGAACTACCGGCTATCTCGCTCATGGCGCGGATAATCGGCATTCCTCCAACCTTATCTTCTATAAATTCATAGGCTAGTGCAGTAACGCGTTTCTTCATCAAAGCCTGAATAGTGTCTGGTTTTAAATGTCCGAGTTGTATGGCTGATATCAAGGCCTGCCCCGGACGCATCATTTCTATTTCTTCCAGCGTGGGAGGTTCAATTTTTAAAATTACTTCTGCCTTGTATACCTCTTGTGCAGAGTAAACAATTTTAGCCCCGGCATCGCTGTATTGCTTATCGGTAAACTTTGAACCTAAGCCAGCTTTTGTTTCAATCCAGACATCGTGGCCATTGTTTACTAACAAGGCTACTGCATCCGGGGTAAGACTGATTCTGTTTTCCTGTAAGGATACTTCTTTAGGCAAACCAATAAAAAATGAGTGATTACCTGACTTTACAGGCATTAGTTGCTCTTGTGTGGAGATGGCTGATTTCGCCAATGCTTCAAATCCGCTTTTCTTCTCGGCCATGGGTGGTTAAGGATAAGGTTCTGGTGGTTTCGCTTGTTGGTTGAATCTTGACAACTACATAGTCATCGGGTATAAGGTTTTTAATTTTTTCGCTCCATTCAATAAAACAATAGGCACCTGAATAAAAATAATCGTCAATACCTATATCAAGGGCTTCTCTTTCATTCTTCAGTCGGTAAAAATCAAAATGAAAAATTATTTCATGACGCTCAGTTTCATATTCATTTACAATAGAAAAAGTCGGACTGCTCATGTTATCTTTTACACCAAGCAGTGCACATATTGCCTTGACAAATGTGGTCTTGCCCGCCCCCATTTCTCCCTCGATAAGCCAGATTTTCTCCCCGCCTGCCCTCTCTAAAAAAAGTCTGGCAACTGCTGTAAGCTGATCAGGGCCTACATCATTTAACTCAAGTGCATTTTCACTAACCTGCATTTTTCGAAGTTAACGATATTAATGGAATGATCATCTCCTCTAAACTAACACCTCCGTGCTGGAAAGTATCTTTGTAAAAATTGACGTAATAATTATAGTTATTCGGATAAGCAAAAAACTGATCCTCAATGGCAAACACATAAGAGGTGGATACATTTAATTTAGGTAAAAAAAGTTTTTCAGGTTTTGTTGCCACCATTACTTTAGCGCCTTCATAGCCCAGATTTTTTCCCTGCTTGTAGCGTAAGTTACTATTCACCCCACGATCCCCAATAATTTTAAAAGGGCGTTTCACACGAATGGTACCGTGATCAGTGGTTATGACCACCTTGACTTTTTTCTCTGCTACCTTTTTAAGTATGTCTAATAAAGGAGAGTGTAAAAACCATGATTTTGTTATCGACCGATAAGCTGATTCATCAGGTGCCAACTCACGTATCATAGCCATGTCTGTTCTGGCATGAGAAAGCATATCAACAAAATTATAAACGATCACATTCAAATCGTTTTGAAAAAGATTATTCACCGAATCGGCCAGCTCACGGCCTTCTTCTAGATTTTTTATTTTATGATAAGAGTGTTTGATGTTCAGGTTATTGCGCCTCAATAACTTCTCAAGAAAATCATGCTCATGGTTATTCTTACCTTCTTCATCATCTTCACCTACCCAAATATCCGGTTGGGACTTGGCCATGTCTGATGGGAGCATGCCTGAGAAAATGGCATTTCGCGCATAGGCTGTCGTTGTAGGCAAAATGGAGTAGTAGGTTTCTTCCTCCTCTATAGCAAAGTATTCATTAATAATTGGCTCCAGTACTTTCCATTGATCGTATCTTAAATTGTCAATCAGAAAAAGAAATACGGGCTCTTTACCCAGCATCGGAAAAACCTTGCGCTTCAGCACTTGATGCGACAACAAGGGTTTGGGTGCATTCGCATCATTAAGCCATTTTTCGTAGTTGCGCATCACATATTTACAAAAGCTGGAATTAGCTTCGGTCTTTTGCATGGTCAGCACTTCCGACATATCCTGGTTGTCGTTCTGGTCCATTTCCAATTCCCAAAACACAAGCTTCTTGTAAACATCAGCCCATTCATCGTGATTCAACTCACCCTGAAATGACATGCTGATGCGCTGGAAATCCTGTTGATAATTCAGGTTTGTTTTCTCAATAACCAGGCGTTTGTTATCTAATATCTTTTTTACAGAGAGTAATATCTGGCTTGGGTTAAGGGGCTTAATCAGGTAATCGGCTATTTTAGATCCTATAGCCTCCTCCATAATCTGCTCCTCTTCATTTTTGGTGATCATCACCACCGGTAGATTAGGTTTCAGGTTCTTAATCTGGCTCAGGGCTTCCAATCCTGACATACCCGGCATATTCTCATCTAAAAAAACGATGTCAAAGTTTTTATCTTCGCATAGTTCCACAGCATCTGTGCCATTGTTGATGGGTGTAATGTCGTAGCCCCGTTGCTCTAAAAAGAGGATGTGTGGCTTCAATAAATCAATCTCATCATCTGCCCACAGTATAGTGTATCTTTGCATGAAAACGTTTTTCACCAAGTTACAAATTCCAGCGCGAAGTGAATAAGAAAAAGATAATAAACGATCCTGTATATGGTTTTATTCACATACAGAGTGAGCTGATCTACGACATCATCCAGCATCCGTATTTCCAGCGCTTGCGCCATATTAAACAATTGGCCCTGGCTAATCTGGTTTATCCGGGTGCCATGCACACGCGCTTTCAGCACGCATTAGGTGCCATGCACCTGATGGGCAGGGCACTGGAAAATTTACGTTACAAAAAAATTGATATCAGTGCTGAAGAAATGGAGGCTGCGCAGTTGGCCGTTCTCCTGCACGACATTGGCCACGGCCCCTTCTCACATGCCCTGGAAGAGTCCTTACTCCCATCTATTGAGCATGAAAGTCTTTCTTACCTTTTTATGAATGAACTCAATAAAGAGTTTAAAGGCGCCCTGGACCTGACACTAAAAATCTTCAGGAATTCCTATAAGCGAAAGTTCTTTCATCAGCTTGTTTCCAGTCAGCTGGACATGGACCGACTTGATTATTTAAAACGCGATTGTTTCTTTACCGGTGTAGAGGAAGGGACAATAGGTGTAGATCGTATTATTGCCATGCTGACCGTACACCAGAATGAACTGGTGGTAGAAGAAAAAGGGATTTATAGCATCGAAAACTTCATCACCGCCAGACGGCTGATGTACTGGCAGGTTTACCTGCATAAAACTTCAGTTGCTGCTGAGCGTCTGTTGGTTAATTTAATTAACCGGGCTAAACACCTGGCCCAATCCGGACAAGCCATAGCAGCCAGCGAATCGCTCAAGATCTTTTTAGAGAAGCCGGTTTCTTTCGAAGAGTTCAAAAGCAAGCCACAGTTGCTCAGGCATTTTGGTAATCTGGACGATAACGACATCTGGGGCGCCATCAAATTCTGGCAAAACGACTCAGATAAAATTCTTTCCACCTTATCCAGCATGCTTATTGAAAGAAAACTTTTCAGGATAAAATTCAGCAATGCCGCCATTCGCAAGGAAGATGTGAATAGCGTAAAAGATGCCATTTCAAAGCATTACCGCGTGCTGCGGGCCGAAGCACCATACCTCTTCTCTTACGGGTCTGTAAGTAATGAAGCCTACACCGAAGGTCAGAAAATCAATATTTTAATGAAGAGTGGAGAAGTTGTAGACATCGCAGCGGCTTCCGATTTACCAAGCATTCAGGCCCTGTCTAAAACTGTGAAAAAAAACTATTTGTGCTGGCCTAAAAATGTATCTTTGTAAGAATGGTTAGTTATTTACCTGTTACACCGAGCCGGTTGCTTACGCATCCATAACACACAAATAACTATATCAAATAGTATTTAATGGATGCCTCAATAAACTATGGAATTTACCATACAGCAAATTGCTGCCATGCTTGGCGGTCAGGTACAAGGTAACGAACAGGCAAAAATAAACATGCTGGCAAAAATCCAGGATGCCAAACCTGGACAAATCGCCTTTCTGTCAAACCCCAAATACGAACAATACATTTACAGTACTCAGGCTTCAGCCGTTATCGTAAAAAAAGATTTCGTACCTAAAAAAGAACTTCAGACAACGCTCATTCTCGTAGAAGACCCTTACTCAAGTTTTACAGTATTATTAGAGGAGTACCATAAGATGATCAGCTTTCAAAAAGTTGGTATTGAAGAACCGAGCTTTTTAGGTAAGAGCAGTACTTGCGGTAATAATATATACAGAGGTGCTTTCTCCTACATTGGTAACAATGTAAAAATAGGCGATAACGTAAAAATACATCCCAATACCTTCATTGGCGACAATTGCACCATTGGTAACAACACCATCGTGCATGCTGGCGTTAAAATTTACTCCGATTCTAAAATTGGTAATAATTGTGTTATCCATGCCGGTAGCGTAATAGGCAGCGATGGATTTGGTTTTGCACCCCAGGCAGACGGCACTTATAAAACCATTCCTCAACTGGGCAATGTGATTATTGAAGACAATGTGGTGGTTGGAGCCAATACGGTTATTGATTGCGCTACCTTATTCGGAGATGCTACCATTATTCGAAAAGGGGTAAAACTCGATAACCTTATTCAGATAGCACATAATGTAGAGATAGGAAAAAACACCGTTATGGCTGCCCAATCTGGTGTTTCAGGTTCTACCAAAGTGGGAGAAAATTGCATAATTGCCGGACAGGTAGGTATTGCCGGACATTTAGTGATTGCTAATAAAACAGGTATTGGCGCTCAGGCAGGTATTTCTAAGTCCATTGAGGAAGAGGGCGAAAAAATCATGGGATCACCGGCTTACGATGTTAAAGATTACTTCAAATCTTACGCTGTCTTCAAAAAATTGCCTGAACTTAACCAACGCCTGAGAGAACTTGAAGAAAAGGTGCTTTCTTATAAAAGCAACGGACATAGTCTCTAAAAAGGTCTAAATCTACGTGTTACTGCATTTTTTGGAATATCCCGATAATTGGGCTTAACTTTGTCGACTTTGCAGGACTCAAAAGATGCTTAATATCAAACAACAGACCATTCAAAAGTCGGTAACGCTTTCAGGTGTAGGCCTCCACACAGGTGCGCCTACAAAAATGACCTTCGTACCGGCAAAACCTAACCACGGTATCAAATTTCAACGAATTGACCTTCCCGGCTCACCCATTATTGACGCAGATTGCGACAATGTAGTGGATGTCTCCAGGGGTACAACCATTGAACAAAGCGGTGGTCGCGTAAGCACTATCGAACACACCCTGGCTGCTTTGGTAGGCCTTGAAATCGATAATGTGCTTATTCAACTAGATGGACCGGAATGTCCTATCATGGATGGCAGTTCCATTGAATTTGTTAACAAACTAAAAGAAGCCGGTACAGAGGAACAAAATGCCCTTCGGGATTTCTTCGATGTACAAGAACCTCTTTTTTACAGAGAAGTCGCCCGCAATGTTGAGATAGCAGCACTTCCCCTGGATGATTATAGAGTAACCGTTATGGTTGACTATAACTCACCCGTCTTAGGCAGCCAACATGCGTCTATCACAGACATCCGCCAATTTGAAACGGAGATTGCCTCATGCAGAACTTTCTGCTTCCTGCATGAACTTGAAATGCTTTACAAAAACAACCTTATCAAGGGTGGTGACTTAAACAACGCCATTGTTATTGTAGACCGCATTGTAAAGGATGATGAATTGGCCAACATCGCCCAGATGCTTGGCAAACCAAAAGTTGAGGTTAAGCACGAAGGGATTTTAAATAACGTTGAACTGCGTTACAAAAACGAGCCTGCGCGTCATAAGCTTCTTGACGTAGTAGGCGATCTGGCTTTAGCCGGCCGCCCTTTAAAGGCACAGGTTTTAGCCGCACGCCCGGGTCATGCCGCCAATGTTGCTTTTGCCAAAAAGTTGAAAAAAGCAATGGCCGAAGCCGATAAGCAAGGCAGACCAAAATATAATCCGAACTTACCACCAGTAATGGATATCAATAAGATAGCATCCACGCTACCGCATCGCTATCCATTCCTGCTCATCGATAAAATTATTTACCTGGATAATGAAAGTGTAGCCGGAGTAAAGAATGTAACCATGAATGAACCATTCTTTCAAGGACATTTTCCGGGCAACCCAGTAATGCCGGGTGTGCTTCAGGTAGAAGCCATGGCACAAATTGGTGGTATTCTGGTATTGAATACCGTACCAGATCCTGAAAACTATTGGACCTACTTCTTAGGTATAGAAAGTTTCCGTTTTAGAAAGATGGTGCTACCAGGCGATACACTGGTTATCCAGTGCGATTTGCTGGCACCCATAAAAAGAGGTATCGCAAAAATGACAGGGCGCGCCTATGTAGGCAATACCCTTGTTTGTGAAGGAACCATGACCGCTAGCATAGTCCGTAAAAATTCATGAGCCAATATCCCTTAGCCAACGTACATCCTGAAGCCAGGATAGGCAAAAATGTAGTGATTGAACCTTTTGCTACTATTCAAAAAGATGTAGTAATCGATGATGGTTCTTGGATAGGCCCCGGTGCTGTTATCTGGGACGGTTCCCGTATCGGAAAAAATGTAAAAATCTATCCGGGTGCTTCTGTTTCTTCTATCCCGCAAGACTTAAAATTTGCAGGTGAACAGACAGAGACTATCATTGGCGATAACACCGTTATCCGTGAGTATGTAACCATCAGCCGTGGTACTACCGATAAAATGAAAACAGCTATTGGTAAAAATTGCTTGCTAATGGCTTACGTGCATGTTGCCCACGACTGCATTATTGGTAACAATTGCATTTTGGTAAATACTGTACAAGTAGCAGGTCATGTAACTATTGATGACTGGGCAATTATTGGTGGCGCCAGTGCTTTACACCAATTTGTAAAAGTGGGAGCACACGTTATGGTATCGGGGGGGTCTTTAGTGCGTAAGGACATTCCGCCATTTACAAAAGCTGCCAGGGAACCACTTACTTATGCGGGTATCAATTCAGTAGGTTTAAAGAGAAGGGGATTCAGTGTTGAGAAAATCAACGAGATCCAGGAAATATACCGCTACATCTTTATGCGTGGCTTGAACAACTCTAAAGCCATCGAGATGATTGAAGCAGAATTGCCCGTAAGTGATGAGCGTGAACTGATTCTAAATTTTGTAAAAGAATCAGAGCGTGGCATCATGAAAGGTTACAGTAACTAAGTGCTTTAATAGCCTTGGCTAGTCAACCTACTTATCTGCAAACAGAAAAACTCGGGAAGCGATTTAACCGGGAATGGATCTTTAAAGATTTCAGTTACCAGTTTACTGCCGGAAAAACGTATGGCATTACCGGACCAAATGGCTCCGGTAAATCAACTTTGCTTCAGGTTTTATGGGGCCAGGTACCACAAAGTGCCGGTGTCATCTCCTACCAGGTAAATGGCTTAACGCAGTCGGCCGAAAATATCTTTCATCAGGTTAGCATTGCAACGCCTTACCTGGATTTAATAGAGGAGTTTACGCTCGTTGAGTTATTGGATTTTCATTTTAAAATGAGAAAAATCCGGCCACAATTATCTGTTGAGAATTTACCCGAGCTTTTGGAGTTAGCTGCTGCCAAGGATAAATTGATTGGAAACTACTCCTCAGGCATGAAGCAACGGGTGAAACTTGGTTTGGCTTTATTTACAGAGGCGAGCTTTGTATTCCTGGATGAGCCCTTTACCAATTTGGACGAAAAAGCCATTAATTGGTATAAAAAACATACTAACCTAATTAGCGGTTCAACTGTTTTTATAGCCTCTAATGACCCCAGAGAGTACGAGAATAGTCATGAAACCATCAGCATTACTAATTATAAATGATAAAAAGGTTACTTGTCCCCCTATAAATTGATCTATAATCCATAGATAAAAAACTTTCATAAACCGACATTTTCCCTATTTTTGAACATTATTAACGATTACTATGAAGTTATTAAGAAACATTCCCCTTGTGCTTGTGCTGGCAGCTGTAGTTCTTGTATCGAGCTGTAAGCCTGGAGATGATCCAGATCCATTTGAAAAAGTGCAGCTTGGCAAGTTTGCGAAGACATGGACCATATCCTCCGCCTCTTTGGATAATGTAGATAGAGATGATTTCAGTACTATTTCCCTTGTTTTAGCAGGTACTTTTAATGCGAGCTCTCCGGCTGGTCCTTACCAATACACTGTTAATGGTACAAGACCAAACCCAAGCCCATGGCCTGCAAGCGGAACCTGGTCATTTGCTACGGGTGAAGGTGCTAAAACCACTGTTATCAGAGATTCTGGTACTAATGAAGTACAGATGTCTTATGTGTTATCAGCAGATGCTAAAACTTTGACTTTAAACTTTACCGTAGCCGGATCAGGATTTCAAGGCTCACGTACTAACGAAGTTGAAGGTAACTGGGAATTTGTATTTACCACTAACTAGTTAACAGTTTTAAAATATTTAAAAAGGGTGCTTCTAACGAAGCACCCTTTTTTATTTTAGAAACCTCGAAGGTCTTGATATTCGCGTCCAAAGACCTTCGAGGTTTATAGTTAATTTTATTTTAAAACAACAATCGTAATACCATCGCCTCCTCTATCCACGTGTTCATCTTTAAAAGAGGCGACTTGTTTATATTGCTTCAGCTTATCACGGATTACTTTACGAAGTACTCCTTCTCCTTTCCCATGAAGAATTTTTAACTCACCATGACCCAGTAAAATTGCTGAATCCATGAATGATTCCAGTACTGGAATTAACTCTTCTACTCTTTTACCACGCACATCAAGCGAAGGATTGAAGGCCGCTTGCTTTTCATATAAATTAATACCACTGCTTCTCAAACTCGCAACCAATTCTTTCTGAACAGCACCTTCTACTTTCTCAAGCTTCGTTAAGCTTATTGTTGATTTCAGTTCGCCAAATTGTACTACAGCATTTTTTCCCTGAAGCGAAAGAATTAAACCACTACCCTGCTGACCCATAATACGTACCCGATCTCCTTCTTCCATTTTCTCAGACTTAGGAAGCGCTTTCTCTTGCAAACCCTTGGCTACATTGTGCGATAAATCCTGTAACGACTTCCTTACTTTCAAGGTCTCTTTTTTCTCCGCCTTGTTTTCACGAATGTGCCTTATCGTTTTTTCAATTTCACGATTAGTTGTTTTTAATAAAGTCATGGCCTCTTCTTTGGCCTTACCTATAATATCCTTTTTCTTAGCTTCCAGTTCCGTTGATAATGTCTGGTACTTTGCAAGTGTTTGTTTTAGTTCCGCTTGCAACTTCTCCACTTGCCTGGTCTTCTCTTCATTCTCTTTCCGCTCTTGCTCAAGCGTGCGGGATAGTTTTTCAAACCCGGCTAAATCAGTGCCCACCAAACTTTCAGCCACTTTTAGAGTAGCCGCTGACATTCCTGTTTTGCGGGCAATCTCCAGCGCGAAAGAACTCCCGGGCTTACCCATCTCTAATTGATAGAGCGGCTGCAAGTGCTCTTCGTCAAAGCGCATGGCAGCATTTTTAATGCCTTCAGCCTGATCTGCAAAAAGTTTCAGATTATAGTAATGCGTTGTTGCAAGACCCCATACTTTTTTTTGTAGTAATGATGCAAGAATAGCCTGAGCAATGGCACCACCAAAATTAGGATCAGTGCCAGAACCCAATTCATCCATTAGCACCATCGATTGATCTGTTGCATTTTCTAAAAATGCATGCATGTTTTTTAAATGACTGCTGTAAGTGCTCAAATCATTTTCTAAAGACTGCTGATCTCCGATGTCTAAAAAAATATCTTTAAAGATACCAACACGCGAATGATCAGCCATGGGGACCAGCAAACCACACTGCAACATGTATTGAAGTAAACCCAATGTTTTTAAACAAACCGACTTACCTCCGGCATTAGGACCTGACACAAGTAAGACTCTGTCCGTATTGTCGAGCTTAATAGTAAGGGGTACAACTTCTCTTTTTCCTTTCAAGCTCAAAAACAACAAAGGGTGTTTAGCATTAAACCATTCTACTGTTGGGCGATTCTCTACTAAAGGCATTACTGCCTCTATGTCTCTTGCTAACTTTGCCTTTGCCCTGATAAAATCGATAATAGCCTGAAAGGCATAAGCTGTTTTAAGGATGGGTAGCTCTTGTCTTAACCGGTTTGTTAAGGCCGTTAAGATTCTAACTACTTCTCTTCGCTCCGCATGTTCGAGATCACGAATCTCGTTGTTTGTATCCAGCATTTCGGCTGGTTCCATAAACACCGTTTGTCCGGTGGCTGATTCATCCTGTATAAAACCTTTCAGTTTTCGCTTGTGCTCTGCTAAAATGGGAATTACCACACGGCCATCACGTACCGTTGGCAGGGCACCTTCCGGCACCCACTTCTCTTGTACTGCCTGTCTGAAAATTTGTTCCGCTACTCTTCTTAACCGACTCTGTTCATCACGCAGCTTTCTCCTGATGTTTTGCAACTCTGCCGTAGCATTGTCTTTTACATGCGCTGTATCGTCAATCTTGCTGGCAATTTCCCGCTGCAGTTCCTGCGTATTGCCAACGGGGAGGGCCAGCTTGTTTAACTCAGGGAATTCTTCCTGGTACTTGATCAGAAAGTTTTTACAACCCTGTATGCTGCTTAATGAATGTATGATCTGCAGAAAATCCTGTTCATCTAAAAAATTACCTTCAATGGATGCCCTGGCAAACCATGACTCCGGATCGACAAAATGCCTTGCCGGAAAATCCAGCGAACGCTCCTCTATCGCCTTAAATTCAGCTGTCTGCCTGAGTTGAAGTGTAATGAAATCGAACTTAGCGCTAAACTTCATGGAAGCCACCAGGCGTTCACCTGCTGCGGAGAGGCAATAGTTGGTGAGTCGTTGCCTTATTTGATCGAATCCTAATTTTGACTCAAGGTTATCCGGATAAATCATTGTACTGCTGGCTTAACGGTGAGCCGCTGCTCCATTAAATTGAGGGAATCCACCACTATTGCATAAATTTTTTCTAGAGCCACTGGATTAGCGGCATAAAAGTCCAATGACTCACGAAACAAAGTATCACTAACACCAATTTTTTTGAAAATGTATGGTTTAGCCAGCATGAATATTTTCTCAGCAGAATCTCTTCTGAGGTTCAGCCTGTTAATCTTCTCTTCGTTTAGGTAGATTTCTATCATCGCGCGTGTCATTTCAGCCTCACTTAATAACCGTGCAGGCTTCTTTTCGTTTGCACAGGCAAGTACAAAAAGTGACATTATCAGGCAAAGAAGCCCTTGAAAGAAAGAATCGCGTAGTTGTAGCATAAAAACCTTTAAAATTGAGGCAAATAATTATTTTTGAGCTATCTACCTTAAGTAAGCCCTGCTTAGTTTGGGGTAGTTTCAAATGAAAAGCAAATATACTGCCTGAATGCAGATGAAAGAGCTGTTAAAAAAGTTAAGGAAGTACGAAATCCAGATTCGCAAGGCTATCAATAGCCACATGATGGGTGATTTCCATTCTATTTTTAAGGGTTCGGGGCTGGAATTTGACGATGTAAGGCCATATCAATACGGAGATGATATCCGCAGTATCGACTGGAATGTGTCTGCTAAAGGTCATGGCCTTTTTGTAAAAACCTTCCGTGAGGATAAAGAGCAAACGGTATTCTTCATATTAGATGTAAGCGCCTCTCAAAACATTGGCAATGAAGGGCGAACCAAAAGTGACATAGGCAAAGAAATTTGTGGTGTGTTATCGTTGGCTGCCACCAAAGAATCAAGTCACGTAGGGCTCATCTGTTTCTCCGATAAAAATGAATTGTATTTAAAGCCCACTAAAGGTAATAGCCAGGCTTACGAAATTATATCAGCGCTTGCCAGACTAAAGCCTCAATCAAAAACAACTAACTTAAGCAAGGCCATTTCTTTTGCCGTCAATATTATCAAACGCAGAAGTGTTATCGTCATGATTTCTGACTTTATAGATGGTGAAGACTTCTTTCATGATTTAAAGGCACTGGCCAAGCGCCATGACCTCGTAATGGTGCACATTAGCGATGCACGCGAAACCAACTTACCAAAACTGGGTATTATTCCCGTTCAGGATAAGGAAAGCGGTAAAACACTCTGGATTAACACGTCTTTTGGAGATTTCAGACAGAAAATTTCAAGTCAGGTTGTGAATAGAAAAGAGGAGCTAGAAAAGTTTTCTCGTAAACATCAAATTAACTTTGTATCGTTAAGTACTGAAGAAGATTATGTACCCAAACTACTTCGACTCTTTAAAATCCGTAACCGTACGATGAAAGTGTAATCATGAGAGGTTCTGTTATGTACTTACGCTCCATTTTTTTCAGCTTAACTTTTCTGACAATATTTACAACATATGGTCAGGTGAGTGTGCGTGGTGCTTTTATACCTGATAGTGTAATGATTGGTGATGAGGCCGCCTTTTATCTTTCGGCTACCTATCCAAAAAAGTTACAGATAATCTTCCCTGACTCTACCTACAACTTTGCTCCTTTTGAATTTGTAAAGAAGCAATACTTTACAACCCGAACAACAGATAGTATAAGTTACGATAGCGCAGTTTATATACTTAGCACTTTTGAAGTAGATCCCTTACAAACTTTGCAATTGTCTGCTTTTGTATTGCATCAGCAAGACTGTACAGCCTTTTCTACAGCCTTTGATAGTGTGCATCTGAAGGAACTTGTAACCATACCCCTACCGGATACACTTCAGGCTCAAAATCTGCCCTTAATCAGTAACACTGCCTATGAACCCGTTGATTGGTTACTGAACTACCCCTTGATACTGTATATAATTGCCGGCCTACTCATTGTCCTGCTCATTACCTGGCTTATATTCGGTAAACGCATCCGTAAGCACTTTACAGTAAAACGCCTTATTAAAGAGCATGAGTTTTTCGTGAATAGCTTTGATCATCATTACCAATTACTAAAACAGGCTTTCAATCCAACACAAGCAGAGCAGCTCTTGTTTCTCTGGAAGAAGTACATGGAGTCGCTTGATAAAAAACCATACACCAAGCTTACTTCAAAAGAGACTGAATTATTATTGCAGAACCAAAACCTTGGTCAGCAGCTACGCTTAGTCGATGCTTCTGTTTATGGTCATAACCAACAGATCGATCAGCCTGTTGCCTATTTGCGCGAACACGCCATGCATACTTTTCAACAAAAACTAGAACAGGTAAAACATGGATGAATTGAATACAACAGACCCCTGGTACTCACTCACCTGGTTTTCGCCCTCTACCCTTTCAGCTTTTACCTGGGGGCACCCAACTGTACTATATGGTATTCCCGCGGTATTGATTCTATTCGTGATCCGCTGGTTAATGCGCTATTATTATAACCAAAAGTTACCGGTAGCCCTCGCCCAAAAAGATTTACACAGTACTGCCCTGGCCTGGCTTCGCTTATTACCCGAAGTAATATTCATGCTCATGATGGCCCTCTTGCTTATTGCATTGGCACGCCCACAAAAAACAAACGAAAAAGTTGAGCAATTTACAGAGGGTATTGATATTATGCTTGCATTGGATATTTCGCAATCCATGCAGATAGAAGACTTTACACCAAATCGCCTGGCAGCAGCCAAAGAGGTGGCCCACAACTTTGTAAGCGGTCGCAAGCAAGACAGAATTGGAATTGTTGTATTCTCTGGTGATGCTTTTTCATTGGCACCACTCACCACAGATTATGATTTACTCAAAAACTATTTTGATGAAATTAATTTTGATATGATCGAGAACCGCGGCACGGCTATTGGCAGTGCATTGGGTGTGCTCACTAACCGTATGCGGGAATCAGAATCAAAATCGAAAGTGGCCATTTTAATTAGTGATGGTGATAATACTGCCGGCAACATTGATCCTATTACTGCTGCGGAATTAGCAGCTGCTTATGGAATTAAAATCTATACAATCATTGTAGGTAAAGAAGGTATGGTGCCATATGGAAAAGATTTTTTCGGCAGGCCCAACATGATTGAAAATACAGTTGATGAAACCACCATGCGCAAAATTGCTGATATCGGTGGCGGTCAGTTTTTCAGGGTTACTGATAATGAAGCTTTGTCAACTGTATTCGCGCAGATTGATGCTTTTGAAAAAGCTGAAATTAAAGAGACAAGATTTAAAGACACTTCAGATTATTACTACAACTATCTGGTATGGGCTATTTTGTTTTTCCTACTCTGGCTTGCACTAAAGTCTAGCTTTATGAGTAATGTATTGCAAGACTAATTATACCAGCTTATCTGCATAGAAGATAAGACGGGCACCAAAGAACAACAGCACTATACCCAATACAATATTTAATCTTCTGATGGTTTGCCTTGTCATAACCAGGCGCAACTTATCTGCGAGTTTAGCCTTGATTAGGTCAGTGACAAAAACTGTTGCTACAATGGCTGAAAAATAAGTAGCCACCTGCCAGTCGTTAACATAACCAAATTCGGTTGTTGCAAGTCCTACGGTACCTATCCAAAAAATTAATACCATCGGACTAAGACCATTAATTAAAAAGCCCTTTGCCATTAAGCGAAAGGGACTACGCGATTTAATGTGTTCCGGATGATACTCCTGCAGTTTTCTGCTTTTGATAAAAAGATAATAGAGGCCAAAGACTAATAGAATACCACCACCCACATAGGACAGATATAAACGTGACGTTTCATCTTCAAAAAACTGATACAAACCAAGATAAGAAATGAGGATGTAGAGTGCATCGCTGAGAGAAACACCAACAGCCACCCATGCACCACTCACAAAGCCACGTTCAATACTGGTTTGCAGAATGGTAAAGAATACTGGCCCAATTAAAAAAGCCAATACCACACCTGAAATCACACCATTAAGAACGATTTCCATTACTGAAATTTTGGATGAAAGATTGCCAGTCGGCCAACTGTGTGTTTTTCATAACACGCGGAAATTTATTTTGTCCTCCTACTTTTCCTTTAGATTCCATCCATGCGTAAAAAGTTTTTAACGGCAGCACTTCTACATGTATATCTTTGAGGGCAGCACTGCGCTCTACTGCATAATCATCATTCAATACTTTTAAATGACCATCGATTTTTTCTTTCAGTAATTTTGCCTCTACTTCATTATCGGTGCCCACATACCAGTGGTGAGCAAATAAATTATCATGTGGTATACCTGCTACCGTAAATTCAGGAATAGCCACATTAAGTTCGTTGGCAACCAGTTCAATAGCTTTGTTCATGTTATCCACCGAAAGGTGTTCGCCACATAAACTTAAAAAGTGTTTTGTTCTGCCGGTAATTACTATTTCTGCTTCTTCTTTAGAAACAAACTTAATCGTATCGCCAATTAAATAACGCCAGGCACCTGCACAGCTGGATAAGAGAATGGCATACTCTTTACCTTCCTCTACTTCATCAATCATCAGTGTTTCGGCCTCAGGCAGTACATCGCCATTGGCATCAAAATTCTTAGATTCAAAAGGAATGAATTCGTAAAAAATGCCATTGTTCAATACCAGGCGCATAGAACGCCTGTTTGGAAAAGCCTGAAAAGCGATGAAACCCTCTGATGCCAGGTAAGTTTCAATATAGTGTATAGGTCTTCCTAATAATTTTTCAAAACCCTTTCTGTATGGATCGAAAGAAACACCGCCATGCACGTACACCAATAAGTTAGGCCACACATCATGTATGGTTTTTACTTTATGGTAATCTATTATTTTCTCCATCAAAATTTGGAGCCATGCCGGTACACCTACGATAATACCGATGTCCCATTCTTTTGCCTTTGCCGCAATCTCATCAAGCTTGGCATCCCAGTTTCTATTCTTGGCAATTTTTTTTCCTGGCTTATAAAAGTGCTGAAACCAAAAAGGCAGTCGCGCGGCCTGTATACCACTCAGATCACCTTCGAAAATACTACCACGTTTATTCAAGTGTGTGCTGCCTCCTAACATCATGATACCTGAGGTAAAAACATTAGGCGGTAAATCGTATTTTGATAAGGTAAGAATTTGACGCACGCTCGTTTTCTGAATAGCCTTGGTCATATCCTTAGTAACCGGAATGTATTTAGAGGCTGATTCTGAGGTGCCTGAACTTAAGGCAAAATATTTTACCCTACCTGGCCAGCATACATCCTTTACCCCCTTCAAGGATAGCTTCCACCAATCGTTGTACATTTTATTGTACGTATGCAGGGGCACAGCATTTTTATATTGCCTGTAATATTCGTGCCCTCCTTTTCGAAAGGCTTTTAATATAGATGGGAAATGATAGTGTTTACCAAATTCAGTGGAGCTGGCCGTCATTAATAACTCTTTCAGCTCTTTTTTTTGTAAATCGCCTGGAGAGGTGTATTCTTCTTCAAGCATTTCGCGTAAGCGAATTCCTTTTTTTAATAAGGTTCCGAGTATTGGCATCGTTAAATGAAGTTTACACTGTACTTTTGAACCGCTAAAAATACATGATTATCAAACAAAATTTAGAGGAAATACTAAAAACGGTAGTAAAAGGTTGCACCTTGATTGCTGTTAGTAAAACACATCCTGCAGAAAAGGTGCTGGAAGCTTACCAGTGTGGCCAGCGCGTATTCGGAGAAAACAAAGTGCAGGAAATGACCGCTAAATATGAGGTGCTGCCAAAAGACATTCAATGGCACTTAATTGGGCATTTACAGAGCAATAAGGTAAAATACATTGCTCCCTTCGTTCACCTCATTCACTCCATCGACAGTTTAAAACTATTGCAAGAAGTTGATAAACAGGCCAGAAAATTTAATCGTGTAATTGATTGCCTGCTTCAAATTCATGTGGCACAAGAAGAAACAAAATATGGTTTCTCCGAATCAGAAGTTGAGGCGCTCCTAAGAGATCCTGCCCTTTCAGACCTACAAGGCATAAGGGTTGTGGGTATTATGGGAATGGCCAGTTTTACTGAAAATATGGAGCAGGTAAGGACTGAGTTTAAAATACTGAAAAAACTTTTTGACAAATTAAAATCAAGGCCGCTGCCTGAAAATGTAGTGATGAAAGAACTCTCGATGGGGATGAGTGGCGACTATACCATAGCTATGGAAGAGGGCAGCACTATGGTGAGGGTTGGCTCCGCCATCTTTGGACAAAGAAATTATCCTACAGCATGACATCAAGATATATTTTATTGGTAGCAGCGGCATCAGGCATGCTGAGTGTTGCACTTGGCGCTTTTGGGGCACATGCCCTTAAAGATACATTGACTGAATACGGGCGGGTCGATACTTTTGAGCTGGCGGTACGTTACCAGTTTTTTCATACCCTGGCCTTGCTTTTTCTCGGGCTGGACAAGCAGCATAAACATCACTTGAGTGCCAGCCTTTTTATTTCGGGAATTGTACTTTTTAGCGGCAGTTTGTATTTCTTAGCCCTTACAAATTCAACCACCCTTGTATTGGTAACGCCTATCGGGGGTACCTTACTACTGGCAGGTTGGGCTAGCCTGCTATGGCATGTTGCAAAACGGGCATAAAAAAAGCCTGCTGAAAAATCAGCAGGCTTTTTTGTAGGTGGAAAACCTTATTGAGGCTTCTTTTCTAACACAACAGTATTAAAAACTAATCTCGTGTCATTTACCGCATTTGAAATGATGGTAACGGGTTTTGTCTGGGCACCCATTTTACCGGTGCTGTTAAAAGCCACTGTAAGTTCACCTGTGCCACCCGGCATAACAGGATCTCTTGGCCAGCCTTTAGGTGTAGTACAACCACAGCTCACCTGCACGTTAGTAATGATCAGCGGCTCTGTACCTGTATTGGTAAACTTAAATGTATGCTCTACTACATCTCCTTGCACAATATTACCAAAATCGTGAGTGCTCTTATCCCAGGTCAAAACAGGGCCATTTTGTTTAGGCACACCGGCCTGACCAAATACTGCGCTGGCAGACACCAACAAAACTGCAATCATTAGTAATTTTTTCATGTGTTTTTATTTGTTTTCGTTAAGGTCAGATAGAATGGCTATACTTTTTACACTGCCTTTGGATTAACCACAGGCGCAACCATTTCATACTCTTTAAAATTTCATCAAATTTAAGCTTTCAATATCAATATTTCTGCCAGAATTAAGGATTTTGGGTGTTAAAATTAGTTAACGGTAAATGTTTCTCGATGAGTGGAGGTAACCCGGTATGAACAAGGAGATCGTTGAGGTTTATGGAGGCCGGTTGCGGGTTCGTGTGTGCGGCTTATGCTGGCAGGAAGATCGTTTACTCCTGCTCGATCACCAACATATGGGTGTGGAACATTTTTGGGCTCCACCCGGTGGAGGCATTGATTATGAGGCAAGTGCAGAAGCTTGCCTGGTAAAAGAGTATCTGGAAGAAACCGGATTGCATGTTTCTGTAGGCGATTTTTTATTTGCAACAGAGTTTATCAGAGCCCCCCTGCATGCCATCGAACTTTTTTTTGAAGTGCATGTAAAATCCGGCAAACTGCAGGTTGGATATGACCCGGAAACCAGGATAACTATTTTGAGGGAAGCGTCCTTTAAAAGCTACGATGAAATACTGGCTCTGCCTCCTAACCAAAGGCACGGTATTTTTGAGATGGCTACTTCACCATTAGAACTAAGAAAACTGCGTGGATATAGGAGATTATTGTAATTTAGCCGCGAAAATACCTATACTTGTAGCTTAAACCGTTTACCATGAACCTCACCAAGATTATAGCTTTTGTACTTTTGGCCATCAGCCTTTTTCTGGCCTATTACCTTTACAACAGCATTGATACCACTATTAAAGAGCGCGAAGCTATTGCAAATACTGAGGCGCAGATTATTGAAAAGCTGAGCATTATACGCGAAGCAGAAAAAGTATACCTTGAGCAATACGGAAAATATACAAGCAGCTGGGATACGCTGATTAATTTTATTGAAAATGGTTCTGTACCTATTATAGAAAAGAAAGAAACCATTATTCCTAAAGGCTATGGTGTAGAAGAGGTTATAGTCGACATTGATACCATCGGTTATATTTCAGCAAGAGACAAGATTTTTAAGAAGAACTATACTGTTAATGCAGCGGATAATGGTGAGTTGCGCGAGGTGTATGTAAAGACCGGAGATGTTGTGGTAAAAGGAGCAAAATCTTACCGCATGAAGAAAGATGGTAACGAGAAGTCAGATGACTATCCTTTTATGGAACCTGGTACCATAAGCAGCGTTACAGCTAAAAAGTCAGGTGACCGCCTTGCCAAGGGTGATTTAATTATCTCTTTTTGGAATTATGTGTTAAACCCTAAAGTTGACATCAAAACATTGGCTACTGTGCCAGGTTCAGGTGGTAAGACTTTCGATATTTTTACAGAAGTAAAAGACAGAAATGGTATTAAGGTTTCTGTTATTGAGGTGAAAGACCCTGCGCCCATCAACCCTGAGCGTAGAGAGAAGAATGAAGCGAAAAACAGAAAACCTCTTCGCTTTGGATCACGTACTGATGTAAGTACTGCCGGTAACTGGGAATAAGGTGCAAGTAAGAACGGAACACTATAGGCTATTAAAGAAAATAAAAGACGACCGGTTTGATGAAGAATCTCTTCATCAATACCAGTTGTGTTTACACATAGGTATACGTGATTTCCAGGTGTTGGTAGTCGCTGACGATCAACGAGTATTGCTTTTGGAAGATTATGTGCTTCCTGAAGTGAGCTCACCTCAAGAACAGCTCAGCTCATTACAAGATTTATTTGAAAGCCATGCCGTGCTAAGCGCAGGCTTCTGGGGCAATATTAAAATATCTTTTAAGACCCAAAAATTCGTTCAAGTTCCTACTGCCCTTTTCAATGAGGACTCCATGCTTGAGTACCTAATGTTTAATGCGCAGGTTGATGAGCAAACAGAGACCATTCTTAAAGCACAACACAATGAACAGGATACAGTTACTGTATTTGCTGTTTCAACTGAACTGATTAAATGGTTAAAATCCATTTATCCCAATAGCAAACCAGTGTTATTACACCAGTCAGCCGCACTGATTGACGGTGTATTAGCTGAATCTGCTAAATACAACAACAACACACTCTACGTTTACATTGATCGCTTCAAATTACACATCATATCGTGTAACAAGGGTAAGCTGATCTATTATAATCAATTTGTTATCAATCAATTTCAGGATTATGTGCGATACATCATGCTGGTGATGAAATCACTCAAGATGGATCAGCGCACGAGTCAGGTTGTGTTGTGGGGTTATATTGGTAAAAACTCACCGCACTACCATGAGTTTTACAAATTCATCAGCAATGTAAATTTTGGTTCAAGACCAGCTTCTTTGCGCTTTAGTTATTTCTTTGACGAATTACAGGAGCAGCAATTCTTTGATTTATACAGCATTAACTTAATTGCTAAAGCCTGACTTTAATGAAGCGGATAGCCCTTTTCCCCGGCTCATTTGATCCTTTTACAAAAGGGCATCATGATATAGTACTTCGTGGTTTACATATTTTCGATGAGATCATTATCTCCGTTGGCTATAATAGCGCTAAAAGCATAAGATACTTCGAAGTAAACCAAATGGTAGAGAAGATCAGAACTACATTTGAGAAATACCCCAATATAAAAGTTGAGACTTATGCTGAGCTAACAGCTGAGTTTGCCAGAAAACATAAAGCTAATTATTTACTGCGCGGCCTTCGCAACACCACCGATTTCGAATACGAAAACAGTATAGCACAAATCAACCGTAAGCTTTACGGTGATTTAGAATCTGTCTTTCTGATTACATCACCCGAGTTTGCCTGGATCAACTCCTCCATCATAAGAGAGGTGCACAAGTATAAAGGAGATGTTTCTCAGTTTTTGCCTTATAAACTCTGATCAAAACGTAGCTATACGTTGTAAGTAAGGTTCTTGGGTAAGATATGAAAAGCAAAATCAGAGTAACTCTGTTTTTAATTGTCAATCCAATAATTATAATCTGGGCAATTAACGCATTGGTCGTTCTCTTAAATCGAGACGGAATGGCAGTGATAATGAGTGGATTTTTTATTGGAGTTATTGCCACTAGCTCTATCCTACTATTTATTGATAGATTACTTGTTCATAGAATTAACATATGGGTACTGACAGCATTTGAGATATTGATATTGTTTACAGGACTTATACTTATCAACTCGTACAATTAACTAATCGGAAATTGTGACAACCGAAATGATTTCAAAATACAACAGGTGGCTAGCCACTGCAACAGTGATTGTGAGTATTTTAGGCCCTTTAACATTAACTGAAAAGACGATTGGTGAGAAAATATGGATTGGGCTACTGATCAATCTCCAATTTCACTTGGCTTTTCAATTTCTAAGTAAAGTGCCATTTGGAATATACCAATTGGTCAAACAACACAATCCTCTCATGATAGTTCCCGCTAAAAAAATTCTAATACTATTTTCTTGGGTGATGATAATTTTTTCCCTAGTTGGATTCATTGGATTTCTGAACATTGCCCTTAGAGATTATTCCAAATTAATGATCGGAATGACATTCACAGCTATTTTCCTTGGTGGATACTCATCAAAGGTGAAATTCAGCGAAGACTAGTGCTTTTAATATTAACAACTAAAAGTATTTTTCTGTGTAATCGTTTTTAAATAATAGGATTAAAGCTACTCCTATAGTTTAAATTGAATTGTCGTATAGATTGATCTTCCATCAGAGGGAATGATTCCTGGTCCAGGATAAGCATCTGCTCTTCGGGTGAAATAAATTTCGTTGAAAACATTATTACAACTTACTTCGAAAGTCCATCGGCTAAGTTTATAAGCCAAAGAGAGGTCAGTTACCAGATAAGCAGGAATAGCACCTTCTACCGCTGTGGACGAACGCTCGGCATTAGTAGCATCCGAATAATGCTTCGCTACCCAGGAACTTTGTAAGCTAATAGAAAACGACTTGATGAGTGCTTGTGATCCTACTCTTAAAATCAAGGGAGGTACCAATTCAACTTTTTTATTATTGATGGCGCTTTCTTCACTATTGATATAGCGTGCGTTTAACACAGTGGTATTAACAAAAGCAGTCCATTTCATCTTATTAAAATCAAGGGCTTCACTTATTGTAAGCTCTGCAAAAGTTTCCAGGCCGATGGTACTTGCATCCGAGATATTTCCCCGGAATCTGTAATCGTTAAATAAGGGTGGCTGATCTGCTCTCAATACCTGTCCGATTTTTCCATTATACCTTAAATAAAATAATGTTGCTTCGGCTGAAACAAAGGACCACTGCTTACGCATACCCAAATCTGCTGTGTAACCATATTCATCGCGAATGTTTGGATCAACGACAAGATTAGGATTTGCAATTCGTAAATCAGAAAAATTGATGGCCCGATAATTTTGAGAAATGTTTGCATACCATTCCAGGTTTTCAGAGTATTTAAAACTCGTGCCCAATCCTGCAATAATAAATTGCCTCTTCCGTACAGATGCCTCCTCAATTTTATTTTCAACTACTACATTACCCGCAGCATCGAGTACACGTTGCTTATAATAACCATCTGATTGAGTACGGATGTATTCAAGGCGTAATCCAGGAGTTACACTCCATTTGTCATTTATATTAAAAACATTCTCCAGAAAAACTGCGTAATTTCTATTGGGGAACTTGTAATCAGAATTTTCTACATCCTCCGGATTTAAAAAATAAAAATCGGCTCCGGCCTGATTGTTTGCATCACCTTGCCTGGCCAGCGTAGTACCTTCATATTGACGCACTCCGGCTACTAAAGCATTATTGGTTTGGCCAAGTTGATAACGATGTAGCAAGCGAAGCTCTTGACCTACATTATTAAATTGACCATCAATCAAAGAACGGTTACCTCCAAAATCAACCACATTAATTCTTTCAAGATTACCCAAGGCCTTACGGTGAGCAACTAAGGTATAGAGTCTGTAGTTAAGCTCGGTTTTAGGTGAAATTCTATATGTACTTTTTAGGGCAATTAAATTCCAGTCTACTTCAAACCAGTTTCTATTGCGAAAAGACTGACGTGCATTTTGTGAAAATTGTCTGTCGGTTAAGCCTCCCGGTTGTTGTGCCAGGTAATACATCTTGGTTAAGTCTACCTGTATGTCAAGATTTTCATTCGGTGTGTAGATGAGTGAGGCGTAGGCATTATAATAGTTGAATCCGGAATTTTCTCTATAACCATCGCCACGCTTATACTGAACATAAGCATAATAATTTAGCTTACCTTTTGCGACAGTGCCTCCTACTGAATTAAAACTGTTGATAAAAGCCCAAGAGCCTAGTGTTGTACGACTTGTCCATTCGAATTTCTTTTGCTCATTGCCTTTCTTAAAAATAAAATTCACTAAGCCACCAAACTGTGTACCATACTGTAAGGAAGCGGCTCCTCTAACTACTTCAATTCTTTCTAATGCTTCTACAGGTGGTGTATAATAACTTTCCGGATAACCCAGTACATCTGCACTGATGTCGTAGCCATTTTGTCGCGTTGTAAAATTAGAAGAGCGATTAGGACTTAAACCACGTCCACCTATACCTAACTGTAAACCTGCCCCGTCACTCTCCCAAATATTTAATCCGGTTATTTTTCCAAAGACCTGACGGGCATTGTTAGTAGCCAGATTTGCCGTGAGTGCACTGATTTGTACTACCTCATTTTTTTTACCTTCATAAATGCCAAAATCATGAATAGCATTAAGTCTGTCTAGTCCTAGAATTTTAGTTTTTTCTGCTTGAATCGATACTTCTTCCAGGGTAGTAGTTAGCGGTTGAAGTTGAAATGTTAGTGATACGATTGGTTTATTAATCTCAATGTCTTGCTGGACTGAGGCCATGTTTTCTAAAAAGACTATGAGTGTATACTTTCCATAAGGAAGGATAGGTAACTGAAATTGGCCGTCAATACCTGAAGTGCTTGTGATGTTTTTATCACGAAGTACAATACTCACACCGCGCAAGGGTTCTTGCGTTTCAGCATTACTTACTACTCCTTGAATACGACCGCTTTGAGACTGAGCCATTAGACTCAATGAAGAAATGGTAAAAAGAAAAATGTAAAAGGTAAGCCTCATATTAATGGTTAAATGGCATTACCCATTGTTTTGTTCTCCATGAGTCGTGTAATAAGGCAAGGTTAAGGTTAGGATCAATGAAAAGTCGGCTCGGTGCACCGTTTAGGGTTACATACACTTCTGCTCTTACTGATGGATTAGTAAGGCCACGCTTACTAAATTCGTCTTTTAAAAAATGTGCATACTGAAGAATCAGATCGGGTTGCATGGCCATTTGTTTTTCCTGATGGCTATTGAGAAATGCTGCATTATCCACCACACCCTCTTTATTGGTTAATTGATCTTTAACATAGAAAGTAGCAGTACCCGCTTTTTCCATCAGCATAACACGCCATGCAAAGCGGTAGCCCTCTTCAGTCCAGAAAATATTACCCGGATACAAGAGGTAGCGAAAAGGAAAAAGTAAATGAAAAATAACCACAGCATATAGGCCGTAACGAAGAAGGAAGGAAGTTTGATATTTTGGTGCTGCTGCTTTCGGCAGTGGCTTGTACCTGAAGAGTGTTTGCACCCTTTCTAAAAAATGTTGATGCCATTGAGACGAGAAGAAAATAAGGCTTGCGCTTATCATCACCACAGGAAAAACACCAATCTGAAAAAGAAAACCCGTTAATAGGTGAAAAGTAACAAGTGTTAACCATGCCACGAAGCGTGTTGGCTTATACACTAAAAAAAAGAAAACCGTGCAATCGAAAAGCATGCCGGACAAGCTAAATACATAAGCAAGCCAGGGTTGACTAAACAACTCCCCTACTACTGGTAAATGATGGTGAGCAGGCAACCAGATGCGCAAGGGCATGGCCTCTACCAACCAGGCGTAATTAATTTTAGCTATGCCGGCAAAAATATACACAAGCGCCACCATGAATTGAAGAATGCCTATTGTCCACCAGGGGCTTGTATTTTGATGAAGTTTTGGCTTACGCCATACATCAATAGAAAAGTACTGATTAGCCGGAAGAAAGATGAGGATAAACGCTACCCAACTGACAAAGTAATAATGATTGAGATAGTAAGTGATGTCAATAAGCTCTGTATAGGTAAACGTTATAAAAAATAATACTGCAGATACTCTGTACCAGGCACCCAGCATAATGCCAGCCGCAGCCAGGATCATCACTATATGAATGACATACATCAACCAGGCTGGAGCGACTTTAATCCAGGAGAAACCGTAGTATGTAAAATGTACAAGTGGCTGAAGGTAATGGTCTTCAATCCAGCCGAGTGCCATAAAGCGAATTGTACCCAGCAACATAACTAAGCCGAAAAGAATCCGGAAAGTTACCAGTGGGTATATGGCAACAGGCTTATCTAATTTTTCTGCGAGCATCATCAATCACCATCTCCACTGGCAAAAGTTATCGCTATACCAAGAAGCGATGAAAGATCGCTTTTAAAATAGCGGGTTTGCCTTTGCAACTCAGTGCTAAGAGACTCTAAGGGAAGTTTATTTGTTTCAATCTGTTGTGAAAACGGAGTGTCGTTTGATAGCAGCGCTAATGCATTATCAACTGCAGCGAGTTGTTGTTCTGTTGCTACAATTAATGCTTCGCCTCCAGCGACTGCCTTTAAGTATTCATAAAAGCCAGTTCCTTCATTTCCATTTCTACTGGTGCCATACCATATAGCCTTTATAGCCAACCAATGCTGACGGATACCCGTTATTGATTGTCCGCTATAGTAGGCCTCAACTTTTGTGGGCTCGGTCTGTGTTTGGCCTGCCCTTAAACCGAGTGGTAAAGCAACTTTAAAATTTTTCAGTGCCTCAAAACTTTTAACAAACTCATTAAATAAAGCTGAAGTTGATGAACCTGCATCACTACCGTTGTTAGCTACAAAAAATGTTTTGTAAGAACCAGTCCAGGCATTGTGTACCGTTTCTACTTTAGTTTTAATATTTTGAATTAAGGCTAATGAAAAGTTTTTTCTATTTTCATTTTGCATAGCCGACACCAACGCTTCCTGATTATTATCTATTGTAAAGAGTAAATACTCAAGGGCAAAAATTCCCCTTGCATCGCGATTAAAATCATTCAAGTTAAAGGTACCACTTTCAAGAATTACCTGTAGCTTGCTTTCGCTGATTGGGAAGGTGCCTATCTCTTCAGTTAATGATTTTTGTAAACCTTCTTCACCGGCAGGACCAAAATTGAAAGCCGTAGCCCATTGCCAATCTGCGTATAGCTTTATCCAATCTTGTTGCGCTGTTTCAAGGTTAGTAAGCGAAGGATTGTTGGCAAAAATTGAAACAGATTCTTCCAGTTGCTGCGCTGAAGTTTGTAATTGACTATAGGCAGGGATAATAAGATTATCAGCCAGGTCTGTAAGCATGAGTGTTCGGTTAAAGGAATCACCAATTCCTTCTCCCCCATCGCATGCGTTTAATCCAATTAATCCTATTATTACAATTACTATTTTTTTCATGCACTCAATTTTTTGCTCCAGGACTAATAGCGTTTAAGCATTTACTTATATTCAATCCTGCATTATTCCTAAATCTATAGAAAGCAGCTGGCGATTGACCAGCTGCTCTTTATCAGTTAACCGTATTTTATCGTTGTTGTTCGCTAACCCAGTTTTTCTTAAAGTCTTCTATCTGTTGATCTGTAAATCCGTAAATACTTTTTAATTTGCTAATAACCTGCTGAAGTTTCGGTAATTGATTAACCGGATCGGTGATGAATAAATAAGAGGTAGGCGTTGCATTAACAGGAGCATTTAACAATACTAATATTTCATCAATTTCAGTATCCGTTATTATTTTATGTTGTTGGGGTATGGTGCGCCAACCATGGGTAAAGCCAACGGCTTCGCCATAGGCATGTAAGGCATTTGCTTTTTGCGCATCTGTTGGCGATGTAGCGCTCATGGTTGAAATCACGGAATGACAATAGTTAATGATAGTAGCTGCGTTTACTTTTTCCCATGTTTCTTTAATCTCTCTTACTGCTTGTTGTTGTTCTGCTTCATACTCATTGCCGGCAGCAACGGCAGCCTGTAGTTTAATAAAACTATTCTTCAATTGTGTGTAAAATCCATTGCCATCATTCTTATCTCTTCTGGCAGCATAGACCGCAGCAAGTTTATCTGGTTGCTCATGTTTTGTGGCATCGCTACTATTTGGAAAGCTTGGGTTAGATCCCATAATGGCCAGCACTTTATCTGAAGTAGTATTATCGAGTTCAGCGCTTAATAAATTTGTTGCATGGTTGTAAAGAACAGAACCAAACTGACCTTTCTCGATGAGTTGTTCAAGTTCAAGTCCATTTTCGTCAAATAAATAGCCGCCATAAACGCCACCCTCTCCGGTAGGGGCACCCGGTGTATAGGTAGTACCACTTGCTTTGCTCAATTCTGCTAAAAAGCCATTGGTACCTTCTAAGCGTGAGGCATAGTAAGTTGTATTTAAGGATTTTAAGGTTGGATTACCTGCGTTGTATAATGCAGTTAAATTAGCATTACTTACGCTTATGCCTGCCGTTCTTCCCTTTTTAGTTTCATTCACTAACTCAGTCAGGCGAGCCAGCACTTGCAGCTCCGTGCTGGCATTGGTATTAAAATTTTCAGCATCGTAGGCATTTGGTAAAACCAGCGCCTCCTTTTCAGATTCACAGGCTGTAATCAGGGCAAAAGTGCTGAATACAAGCAGAATAGCAGTTTTTTTCATCTTTACTTTAGTTAGACTAATTCTAAATATGCTGCAAGTATAAAGCCTGTTTAGAATTAATCCAAATTACAAGATGAGTAAATTTTAGTCGAGGAGAATTGTTCTTAATTCATTGAGCATCATGGCTGTAGCACCCCAGACGATCTCGTGCTCTACTTCAAAATGCGGTGCCCACATCTTAAAACGACCTGCGGCAAGAATTTCCTTTTCGCGTATGGCATCCGCCTTTAGCAGGTCTTGCATGCTGCCCTGCAAAATACGTTCTACTTCATGCTGATCACCCTTAAATTGAGGAGAACCTTCTACAAATCCGATAACAGGTGTTACCATAAAGTTACTGGGCATCACAAAGAACTCACTTAAAGTACCCAATACCTTTACCGCTGAGGCTCGTATGCCAATTTCCTCCTCTCCTTCGCGCAAGGCTGTTTCAATGCTTGTTTCTCCTGCTTCTGCCTTTCCACCCGGTAAACTAACCTGACCGCTATGCGCACCCAGGTATTGTGGTCGCTTTATCAACGGAAATTTGATGCTGCCTGCTTCTTCATGTAAAAGAATTAAAACACTACCTGGTTTGGGTGGTAACTTGTGTGTAAAGTCAGGAATAACTGAACCACTCGGTCTAGCGCGCAAAGGTTCATGCGCAAGAGCACCCGGTAAGGGCGCTTGCAAGCGTTGTGTTAAGTATTGCGTGAGCTGATCGAGTGTCATCATTTTTTTGGCATCCCGTCCTCTGCCTCTTTGATATAGGCATCAATATTCTCCACGAAATCATCCATGCTTTTAGCTTGGGTAAACAGACGCAGGGCATTGTTATAGTCTTTCAACTTCAAATAATAAATACCTTTATTTCTATAAGCCCAGGCATTTGATGGGTCGAGGAAGATGCTTTGATTAATGTCTTCCAGCGCGGCATCCAATCTGTTCTCAAGTAAATGGATAAAACCTCTGTTGTTTAACGCATAGGCATCATCCTTATCCAAAGCCAGGGCCTGGTTAACTGCTTTTAATGCTTCACCGTTATTTTTGAAGGCCAGCTCTACTAAGGCCAGGGTATTGTATGCGTTGGGGATGGAGTCGTTTTGTTGAATGGCTTTTTGCAGTAAGGCTTTAGCTTTATCAAGTTCGCTTTTATAATAAGCAAGCGTGGCCAGGTTAATCAATACCTCTGTATTGTTGGCAGTAAGCGCTGCAGCTTTTGTAAAACTCTGCTCTGCCTTATCAAAATTCCTGAGTTTAGTATATACCAATCCTTCTGTAAAATGAAGTGGAAAGGTATCTGGTTTAGTCAGCCTGATTTTATCAAGATCTTTAAGCGAATTAAAATATTCCTTCAATTCGTAGTAGGTGTTAGCTCTGTTAAAATATACCGGCAGGTAATCGGGTTTGCAGCTAACCACTGCTGTGTAGAATTCGAGTGCCTGCGGAAACCTATTTTGCTTGAAATAAATGGTGCCCGAGTTATTCAAGGCGTCCACAAAACAGGAATCCAGTTTTAAGGATTCGCCAAAGTAGTACAAAGCCTGTTGTGCGTTGCCTTCTATAAGGGCTTCGTTGCCTTTTAACAGAAAGCGTTGCAGTTTCGTGTCGGTAGACTCAATACATGCTCCGAGTAAAACAAAAAGTACTATCGTAAAGAAACTCCTGCTCATCATGGCTGCAAATTACAAACTTCTTTAGTAAAGTTAACTTGCCAGCTGAGTAAACAACAGAAAGTCCCTTCTGTTCCTTAAAGGCCTAAGTATTTTGTTGGTGTTCTTGTGCAGTAGGTTTCACTTCTTCGTAGCTTATCTTTTGCTGTTTCAGCAGTTCCAAAGGGCATCTGAAACTTCTAATCTACCGGATTTTAAATCCTGTGTTATTTATAGTTCGAGATGCACTGTGCTAACATCTCGAACAGTGAGACAGGGAAGGTTAAGGTGGCAAAAGGCTGTTGATTCAGTAGGAACACACGAGCGGGGCCCCGAAGAAAAGACAGTCTGTACTTGCTATTCTGCACAAAACCTAGCGATATTAGGGGTCTATGCATATCGGTGGGCTCTATAATCAAAATATGTTTGTAATTGATTAGTAATTGAATATAGTCAACCGTTACCGATCAAGCTATTGGGCAGTGCAACCATAAAACATACAGGCAGACAATAAACATTAAGAAAATATATTTTGACAAGCAGACAAAAACATAAAAGCAACTTAACTAAGGGACAGTTCGAGAGGACAGTCCGATACTTATGCCAATGCAATAAAAAATTAAACCACAGCCACCGCACAAAAAAAATTGAATTTCTATTGCTTCCCACATTTGGCACATTTGCTTTTGCCGCAAACGCACAAGCCAACCCAGAGGCAAAAGCAAAAGAGCCAAATCTCCACCCCTCTAATTCTAATACATTTGAAAAGTGAAATATCTTCAATGGAATCATATAATCGGAGAATACTTTTTTAATCCAAACAAAGCGGATAAGGAAGTTCTATTGTATGTAACGCAAAAAGAAATTTCTGATTTAGGAATAATCAAATTCAATTTTACATCTGAAAAAGAAAGTTGGGAAGATTTCTGTAAAGCACTTAAAAGTGATTTCCCTGAAACCTCTTCCAAGGCAAATTTTATTGACAAGTTTTTAGTAGTTGCCAACAAATGGAAATCCTTTGAGAGAATCGTATTTGAGCACAACAACAAAAGCGATTTGAAGATTGATTCTGTTTCAATCTACAATCCTGATAACAACATTGTTTATCCGTTTTACCTTGCTTACTTGATAGCATTCATAATTCCATTGACCGATAATGTGAATGAATTCAGAGCCAACTCTTTTTTCCCACCGCTTAATAATTTCTTAGTCAAAAATGGAATTACAACTACACGAACTGGGACAATTCAAGATGTTGATTGGGTTTGGAGCAACTTAGAGAAGTGGAGTAAGGAATATTACAAAACCGATTTGGGATACTTCATTGAAAGGCGTTTAGGAAATCACAATTGGGTTTATGTAAATAAAGCATTCTCTCAATGCTTATTGACTCCAAGAAATATCAGAGACATTCCGAACATTTTTTGGAAAGCAGACATTGCCCCCAACTCTATAATCCCTGAAAAACAATTTCAAAGAATCATCACACTACACGGTGTATCACAGGCAGGGTTCAGTCCAAGAATTATTTCCATATTAGCGGATGAAGAAAACCCTCTAAGAAAAGTAATCATTGATATTGTAAGACGGGAGTATGCAAACTGGAAAGGTTATGTAATTGAGTATGATGAAGACGAAAAAGTTTTAACTCCAAAATCAGGTTGGGTTTATGCGACACTACTTTCAGCATTTAATCTGAACAAAGCAGACGAATCATTCAACCACTTCTACTATTTGTTCTCACCATATGACTTTCCAGATGAACTGCATTTAGGAGAAAATGAAATCCGCAATTCAGGAAACGGATATTCAAAACCCATAAACATTGCATTCAATCAAAAATTGAATCTGCAAGACGAGCAAAACAAATGGAGAGCAAGCACCACACAAAACGAAATAGTTATTTACACATCAGGTTCATACTTCGGTTTGCCAGCAGACAATCTAATTGAAACAGATAAAGTCAGTCGGCAATCATTAATGTATTTGCTCTGCACCGATTCAAAAAAGCAAAGCATTGCAGATTGGGGGGCAACATTTCAAAAAGGAGATTTCAATGCTGTTGACTATGATAAAGTCCCTATCGGATTTAATCTATTCAAATTTAAGAACCCACCAAGCTCACATCCGACAGAGGATATTTTAAAGGTAACTACAAGCAAGAAATTAGAATTTCGTGGAGGGGTTAAAGTTGAGAATAGAAGTTATCTAAAGAATTTACTTCCCAAAATATTTATTGATGGAGCTGATGGAACTGAAAATATATTTTTAGAATTTCCTGAAACTAATAAAAAGATTCCTTTAATCCGGAGTTCCATTATTCCTGAAGAATTTATAATTCCTGAGAGTGTTATATGTAATCAAAATTTTTTAGTAAGAATTGAAAATGAAAACTTAGACAATTCCGAATTGCCTTATCAGATAATAGACATTGACTTTAATCCCCTTGACATCATCAATGAAAATCTAACCAAGCGAAACAGGTTTGGTGAGGTTAGCGAGGCTAGTGATGAATTCTATGTTGTAGGTAGTAATACAACATACAATGATTGGCAAAGACAAACATCATGGTCACTTCCATTCTTTTCTGTTTTCTATAAAGAAACTGAATTTGTACCAAATAACATAGAATTTGAACTTCAAAAAGGAAATCTCATTCTGCAAATTCTAAGTATGAAACGAAATTTGAAGTTTCAAGAGTTCTCAGAAATTATTGATTCAATTGAAAATATTGAGAAAGTTTGGGAGTTGTCAAAATTTCAACAAAGCCCAAAATATATCAAGCAAACTGCAATTAGTTTTTATGATTACTTAGGTTGTTTGGATTATGATTACTTTCTAAATAAAATTTCCATCAATAAACCCCAGTTCGTAATAATTCCTTCTCAATCTTCTGTGAAAGCAATTCTTATTGGCGGACATTCAAAATCATTTATTGACAACTTGAAAGGTGCTTGCAATACTCATGAAGTGAATATTGAAATTATTCCGCAAGCCAAGCAACTTGAAATTTATTATCTGCCTGACTTAATCCGGCTCACTCCTGCAAATTGTAAAAACTGCACTGATGCATGGAAAAAATTACAACGGATTGCAGAACAATTAAACATAGAATTTAAAATCACAGAGAAGCCAATACCGCAACCGCAGATTGTACAATTTGGTTTACAAGATTTCAGCGAAACCATTGAAGGTTACAAGAAAAATGTTTTAGCAAACAAGTTAGTAGAAAAACCAAACTACGAATGGGCAAGAAAAGTGTTTGACATCAATCTATTGAAGTTTGTTAAAGACACAGGAGAGATTGATAAAAAACTTTCGCTGCAAGAATATTATGTCCGCTATCAATACACACACATTCTTTGGCTTGACCACAAATCTTATGAAGTGGATAGGAACTGGGGTAAGTTTTTACTGCTATCTGAAAAAGATAAGAAAGTAATTTACTACAACGAAACCACCAACGAGTTGGCAATACCAAAATATGTTCAGCTTCCCCGACTTATTGCCGAATCTATTATGTTACTTAGTGGGCAAGTTCCATATTATAAAAATGTAAGTATTGACGGTAGCAATTTGGTTTATCAGTTTTATCAAAATGTTCCTAAACTATTTGCTGAAAATTTATTTAAGAAGTTCAATCAAAATATTCAATTTAAAAATGACTGGTAAATCATGAGAGACCCAATCACCGCATTTGATATAATCAAAGACAACTACATCCGTTATGTAGAAACTGCATTTGATACAAAATTCAATTCTGTAAATGCAGAGAGAAGGATCAAGTTAAACACCGACAGAGTATTATACAGAGAACCTTGGATTGAACCATTGCCGGATTACAAATCAAGTGGAATCACTATTTCGCAACTTACAAAAGGTGATGTTCCGAACATGACAGATGCAGAGTTGGAAACATTCAAGTCACTCGTGAAAACCGGATTGTTTTCTGATTCCTTTCCTATGTATGCACACCAAGCAAACATGCTCAAACAAGCAATGAGCAATAAGCATTGCATCATTACATCAGGAACGGGTTCAGGTAAGACAGAGTCTTTTTTATTGCCATTATTTGCACAACTATCAAAAGAACTTTCAAGATGGGGAAAATCTTCCGGCACAAATAAATATTATTGGTGGAACGATTCTGATTTGGCTGATAAGGACATTGTCAAAGATTTTACGTTAAGTCCTGAAGTAAGACAAAGACCAAATGATGGAAGACCCCAAGCAGTAAGAGCACTTATTCTTTATCCCATGAATGCGTTAGTTGAAGATCAACTAACACGATTGAGAAAAGCACTTGATTCGGACAAGACAAGAGAATGGTTAGAAAATAATGCAAACAACAACTCAATATATTTTGGGAGATACACCGGCAGCACACCATCATCGGGTGAATTACATTTATTTAATGAAAATGGGGTAAAAAAAATTAACAAGTATAAAATTGAGCAATTACGAAAAGAACTTGCAGCACTTGAAAAATCTTCAAATGATATAAAGCAACACATTGAAGAAAACAAGGGTGTGCCGGATGGTTTAAGTGACACACCGGAAAATCTGATTGCATTTTATCCTAGGCTAGATGGTGCAGAAATGCGAACACGGTTCGACATGCAAGTTGCACCGCCTGACATAATGATTACGAATTACTCTATGTTAAGCATCATGCTTATGAGAGACATTGATAGTGGTATATTTGACAAAACAAAAGATTGGCTCAATTGCGATGATGAGTTTTCAAAAGACCTTTCAGAAAAAGAAAAAAGGAAAGAAAAAGGAAACAGAGTTTTTCATTTAATCATTGACGAGTTGCACCTATATAGAGGAACACAAGGAACAGAAGTAGCATATCTTTTAAAACTAATCCTGAATAGATTGGGGTTACACCCCAATCATTCTCAATTGAAGATACTTGCTTCTTCTGCGTCACTTGATGCAAATGATTCAAAGAGTATTGACTTCATTCAGGACTTTTTTGGTGTTGCTGATGCAAAAAATTCTTTTGCAATTATCAAAGGAGAAAACAATCCGGTTCATCCTTTATCCAGCGGAGTTGCAAAACTTCCTATTGACCCATTCAAAAAACTTAGTAAGGTTTTTTATGCAAACAATGGAAACATAAATTCAGAAGAATTTATTCAGCAATGTTTACTAACGGCAAACGAATTGAAATCCTTTGCGAAAATTACTTGGACAGAAGCAGAGCCAAGACAATTAGTTTTAAAAGTTCTGCTTGATAAAAAGTTAGAGTTAAGAGAACGCTTATACAATGCTTGCACCATTGAAGGAAACGAAAGAGCCGTATGTTCATTAAGAGCAAATGGTGATATTGAAGGCAAAGACATTTTAACTGAAAGTTTATTCGGAGAAATAAATTCAAAAGAAGATTTGAGGAAAGCACTAAGCGGATTGCTTATTCTGCGTTCAATGTATGACCTTCCTGAATTTAGGAAAATTGAATCCGACAACAACGAATCAAAATTACCACGACTAAGATTTCATTATTTCTTCCGCAACATTGAAGGATTGTGGGGTTCACTTAATCCCGATGATATTGAAGAAGAATTCAAAGACGAAGAAAGAACTGTTGGAAAATTATATCCACAAGCTCAAATAAAATCAGACAAGGGTTACAGGGTTTTGGAATTACTCTATTGTGATAATTGTGGAACAACGCTTTTTGGTGGTAGCCGATTGAAAGCATCAGATGAAACGAATAGTTTTTTTGAATTGCTTCCGCTTAGTCCAAATATTGAAGGCATTCCTGAAAAAACTCCTCATAAGCTTTTGGAAAGAAGAACTTACCAAGAGTATGCTATCTTTTGGCCACAAGGCAAACAAGAATTAGAACCACACGAAAGGCCAAGCGGTTATTGGCGGCAAGCGACATTAAATAATTCTATCAATCAAAAAGACTACATCTCTACCTGGGAGAAAGCATCAATAAATGTTTTTTCAGGAGACATAAAAGAAACTTACGAAAAGGCGGAGCAAGAACCTACCAATTGGAGGAAAGGATATTACTTTAAGATTGCTCACAAAGATTCTTCAAGATTAGATATTGCGTTTAGCAGTTTATCCGTAGATACACATAAGGCAACGCCATGTGTTTGCCCTGCATGCGGGGTTAATCATAGCAAGCACAAGCAAGGAGCAAGCAAAAACAAAATTTCTTCCATCAGAGGTTTTAGAACGGGTTTTGCCAAATCAAGCCAAATGTTTGCTAAAGAGTTGATGTATCAGTTACCAAGCAAGCAAGACGAAAGAAAATTAGTTGTGTTCTCAGATAGCCGAGAAGATTCAGCACAAGTTGCAAATGGTATTGAGAGAAATCATTTTTTGGATTTGTTAAGAGAACTTTTGATTCGTGAATTGAACAGTCGGCTAATAATCAAACTCGAAATATTAAAAGCTTTCAGAGCAAACGACATTGAAAGAATTTCAGAATTCAGATTGCAATACAATGAACTTGTTGACGAAGTAGATGATGTTTGGAATGATGCAATTACAACAAGAACTACTCCCAAAGCAATTAGTGATAAGAATTTCGCTTTGCGAAAAATTAAAGAAATTGAAACTAGGATTATTAAAGTCAGAGATTTGGTTGACTACACTAATAATTTAAACTTAGCTCCATTAGTCAAGCGTTTAGCAGAGTTGGGTATAAATCCGGGGGGCAATGACATCCGTTTGCAATCAACTCCCGATACAAAAATACCTTGGTATAAAGTAATTCACTTTGAGAATCCACAACAGTGGGTTGAAGGAGTTGATGACGAATTTATAAGAGAAATAAAAAAGGGAACATTAAGAAAGATGGCAAATATGTTTTTTGCTTCTTTATTTTATTCGTTTGAAAGTTCTGCATTGGGTTATCTTACAATCAATCCAGACACACCAGCAATTGCTAAGTATGCAGGCGTAGTTGGATTAGCACCTAATGTTTTTCTTGAAATTGTAAACTCTATAATAAGAATCTTAGGTGACAAATTCAATCACAATCAAGTTGATGAGGACAATTTTCCGTTTGACATTATTTCTTACAGTAATTTTCCAAATTTGTGCAAAGGTTACATTACGAATGTTGCAGACCGACTTTCTATTTCGGATACACTTTTAGGGCAAAGTATTTTTGACCTGCTTACTGAAATAAATCTGCTAAACGGAAACACAGGTTTACAGTTTGAAGATTTATTTATTAAAGCATCCATTGCCACTGATGATGTTTGGTTGAGTAGCAAAAGCCGGAGAGCACACCTGCATTTTTCCGGTGGAGTTTGCACACAAACAAAATCACGACTTGACCCATCAAATAAAACAACTTGTGTAAAAGTATGGGAAGAAAATTATTTATCCCATTCTGCAACGATTCAAAACAGAGAGCCAATAAGAATTCATTGTGAAGAACTAACCGGACAAACAGATAATCAATTTCAAAGACAACGGCATTTTAGAAATGTTGTTTTGAAAGCAGAAGGAAATCCACTTGTAAAGCAAATTGACTTGCTGAGTGTAACAACAACATTGGAAGTTGGAGTTGACATTGGAGCATTGCAAGCGGTGATGTTAGCGAACATGCCACCACAAAGATTCAACTACCAACAAAGAGTTGGACGGGCTGGGAGACGAGGGCAAGCGTATTCAGTAATACTTACTTTTTGCAGAGGTAGAAGTCATGACGAATTTTATTTTTCAAATCCTCAAAAGATTACAGGGGACAGTCCACCTACTCCATTCTTGACAATGAAGCAAGAACGAATTTGCTTGCGTTTAATTTCAAAAGAAATTTTAAGGCAAGCATACTTGAGAATTGAAGTGAACGAAAACTTTGATGAAAGCAAATCAAGTATTCACGGAGTATTTGGAAAAACTCATAACTGGAATAGTTACAAAACACAAATTGCAGATTGGGTTAATGCTAATCATGCTGCTGTGAGTTCTGTTATTGATTGCATTACACCGTATCAAATAAATCATCTTAAAAAACACTTTCAAAATTATTTCAACGACACAGTTACAGAAAATGGATTTGTTGCAAAACTTGAAAGTGTAATTATGAATGCTGAAATTCCTACTGATGATATTTCACAAAATTTTGCTGAGGGTGGTATTCTCCCAATGTTTGGAATGCCAACTGATGTAAAATATTTTTATCACGGAACGGCACCTAATTATGAAACTCTGAAAATTGACAGAGGGCAAGCGATGGCAGTTTATGAATTTGCTCCTGGTGCACAGAAAACAAAAGACAAAGCAATTTATCAATCAATTGGTTTTACTTCCGATATCGTAAAATTAAATGATGGTGGGAGGGATATTCTCACCAACAAAGAAGATAGCTTAACAGGCAATTCACCTTTCTATTTGAGTAGATGGATGGAGAGATGCAAAAAGTGCGGCTACAATAAATCATTTGCTGAAGATGAAGAACCAACAAACATGCAGTGTCCGAATTGCGGAAACTTTGACACATATACATACGGAAAGTTCAGAATTAAATCGCCTAAAGCTTACAGGAGTAATTTTCTGTTAGGTGCAGATAATAGAGATGAGGCAGATTTTGTAACGAATAGACCTCCTATTTATGCTGATCGGTCAACAGATGGTGATGCAAACAGAGACGATAAAAATATAGCTAACACAAAACTTATAATTTCGGACAAAGATGTTACATGGAGGATAAATACGAACGCTGATAAATTTTATTTAGGTAGTTATTATGAAGTTAGAAATTATAATCCTGAAACCCACAGGCAATCTATTTTCAAGAATCAATGGATTCAAGACACTTTTGTTCCACCTGCAATTGGCACAAACAATCCTTTCATAAACGAGGATAGATACAGCATTGAATTCATAAACAGAATTCAAGAGCAGCCAATTGCTCTAGCTATCAATAAAAAAACAGAAATCCTAAAATTCTTTCCGGTTTCTGTTCCTCCTGAATTGCATTTAGATATGTTCAATCTGAAAGAAAATCCAAACTATTTTGAGAGGCAAAGTTTGGGAGTGAGAGCAGGTTTTTATTCAAGTGCATTTCTACTTCAAAGGGTTTTGGCAGATACACTTGATGTTGACCCGACTGAAATTGAAATTGCCGACATAACAAAAAGAGAAATTGATGACATTATAAAAAAGAATGTTGCTGAAATAATTCTGACTGACGAGTTGCCAAATGGTTCAGGTTTCGTCAGAAAACTTTATGAGGAATTTGAGTCAATGCTGGATGAAGCTTTACACCCAAAATCAATTGACACTTACATAAAACGGATTCATTCTGATGAACATCAAAGCAGGTGCTATGATGCCTGTTATGACTGCTTGAAAGTTTATCGCAACATGAATTGGCACAGCTTGTTGGATTGGCGTTTAGGGTTAGGCATTTTGAGAATCTTTAAAGACAGGAATTACAAGTCGGGTGCAGATGGAAAGTTTGAAGAAATTGAATTGAAAAATTGGAAGGCATTTGCATCAACATTGAGAGACCAGTTTGTTGAAGGTTTTTTTGTTAAAGAAGGTAACCCCAAAGATGATTACATAATTGACTTTGATGGACTACCTGCAATCAAACATGGTTCAGCAAGAAATGGCAGACGGAAAATAATATTAATTGTGCACCCATTTTGGAAATTAGAAAACCCCGAAGAAGATGCATGGTATACAAACAGGATAAGTGAAGCACATGAGTACATTTTAAGCAAAGGGGGAAGTATAGAAGACGATTTTGAATGCTTGGATACTTTTAATCTTCAAAGAAGAATCGGTTGGTGCTTTGAAAAAATTATGAATAAATGATTCAGAAGTTAAGCAATCTTAAATTAAAAAAGCTGAATCGTATTTCACCTAGTCAATATCATTCAGCAATCAGTTGTCCGTATAAATTAGTATTAGCTAATTCATACGGGTATCAACCTTTATTACCGTTAAATGCAAATGCCCACTTTGGTACTGTCATTCATAAAATGATTGAACTGATTTCAAAAGGCGCAATAAATGACGAGCAAACATTTTCAGAAAATTGGATTGATTTAATTAAAAAGAAAGAAGATGAATTGAAGGAGAAAGGTTTGACAAGTATCACTCCTTTAAAATATTTTGTAAATGATTTTGCATTAAAGAAAAATCAAGTGAAAAGCATCTTGCAGAAAAAGCAGGAAAAATTAAATCACACTACAAAACAATCA
>VFQM010000200.1_pt1 | contig 74330 bp, 67 predicted proteins | sample 3512391 | NCBI WGS metagenome assembly VFQM01 (sample SAMN10412369, study PRJNA504923) | tailings metagenome | isolation source: Replicate 1 from Balatoc abandoned mine | place: Philippines | reverse complement strand
AGCCACTCTGGCACGACTCGCTGGTGGTCGCGGTGCCCGCCCGGCACCCCTTGCTTTCACACAAGGCCGTTCCGCTGCATCAGCTTGCGAGCTACCCACTGTCTTATGCGACCCACAGGTATACGAAGGCTACTACCGTGAACTGGCGCGGCTCCTGCGACCGCTGGAGCGTGATCCCGACATCGCCGAGCACGTGTCCTCGCTGGACATGATGCTCACCCTGGTCGGTGCAGGCTACGGCGTTGGCTTCATCAGGGCAACCAGGATCGCGGCGAGCCTGCGCCCCGATGTGGTGATCCGCCCCCTGGCCATGGATTCCGCAGTCATCACAACCTACTTGCTGCGGCCCGTCAGCGAGGATTTGCCGGTGTCGGCGGAGCGGTTCATTGCGCGCCTGCGCGAGCACTCGGGCGATTGATGCGGCGGCAAGGGCCGTAACTGAAGTTCGCGGCCGCTTATGGCGAGCCTTGCAGCTCACTGCCAGAGTTGAGGTTTTTTTCAGTCGCCGCCATCAACTCGCTGGCGCTGATCCCGAGCGCGGTAGCAATTTTCAGTATCAGGGGAAGCGTCGGCACATGCTCCCCGCGTTCGATCTTGCCCATGTGCGAACGCGATATTCCAGCCTGAAATGCAAAGTCGTCTTGAGCGACTCCTCGCGCGACGCGGGCGGCGCGCACGGCCCGCCCGAAAGCTAATGCTGGTTCGGATTCATAGGTGGGTGTGCCAGGTGGACGACCTGGCTGAATAGTAAGCTTCTGCATCGACAGAAGCGTCAAACAATCCTCTTAAATTAACCACGTTAAACATATAGACGTTAAAGTTCTCTCTTTACTATGATGCTGGTTTTCCCTTGACCCGCTTCGTCGCTTCTGTGGGTTCTCCATGGACAACCTCACCAGCCAACCCGCCCACCTCAGGCTTGCGATAGCGCCAGGCGTATCGTCATCGCAGCTTTCGGTGCTACTCGCGCTGCAACGTGCCGAAGAACCCGAGGTCAGCATCGCGTTCTTTGAGGTTGCTGGTGACGAGTTGCTTGATGGACTCCGTGAAGGCCGCTATGACGTAGGGCTGTCGCTTCAAGGGTCGAGCGATCCGGCCATCCAAACCCAGCCCTTGTGGATTGAGCACATGGCCGTTGCGATGCCGCTGCGGTTTCCCTTGCTGGATCAGGCATCGCTCACCATCGCCGATCTACAGGACTACCCGATCTTTCGCTGGCGGGCTGAGACGTGTTCACTGCTGGATCATCGGCTGCTCTCGCACCTGCCTGCTGACCAGCAAAATCTTCAGTACGTGACTTCCTTCGAGCTGATGGCGCTATGGGTTTCTGCCGGCTACGGTGTCGGGCTATCCGCGCAATCGCGCATCAAGCACGCCCATGGATGGGGAATCAGCATGCGAGCGCTGGACGACGGCCCCTACGAGATCGTGACGCACCTGCATAGACCCCAGGGACAAGCGAACTCTGTTTCCGAGCGATTCGAGCGAAGGGCACTGCAGATCGCAAAATCGGTCACTTCCTGATCGCAGTGGCTGTCGGTAGCCGCCAGCAGACGGCGGTGGATGTACGCCTTTCATCAAGAGGGCCGAGGTGGTAAGCTTAGAGGCCATTTCTGGCTTGGGTAACCAGAAAAAATCTTTATTAATCAATTGGTTGGTTGCCGTGGGTGATTCCCATCACCCGCTCCAGTCGCCCTCAGCGACGGCGGCGGCGCCACCACCAGACAGCCAGTGCCAACAGGGTGATCAACACCGGCACCAGCAGGATGTTCAGCAGCTTGAGCGTACGGCCCAAGGCCTCGATATCTGCATTGAGCTGGTAACGCACCTCACGCAGCTCCTTGCGAATACGCAGTTTCTCGGCGAGGAACTGCTGCACCGCGGCTTGCTGCTCCGGGGTCATCTCCAGTGCCTTGGCCGGATCGTCTTGCTGCTGCAGGGCGGCCAGTTGCTGCTCGGTTTCCGCCAGGCGCTTCTGCAACACTTCTTCCTTCTCGCGGAAACGGGCCTCGGCTTCGCGCTGCAGGTTCTCGACGACCTCAAAGGGACGGCTGAAGCGACCACGGGAACGCACGCTGATCAGCGCGTCACTGCCGGCCAGGTTATCCAGTGCATTGATCGCCAGCCCGGCATTGTCGGCCCAGGGTTGCGGAATGCGCTGGCCAAAGAAGTCCTGCACCTGCACCCAGAGACGGTCGGTGAGCAGGTCGGTGTCGGCCACCACAATGACGTTGATGTTGTCAGCCGACTGCACGCCTGGCTCGCGCCCCTCGATACCCTGCGGATAGGCGGTCTGCGCCGGACCGCTGATGCGTGCCGCCAGGGTGTAGCGTTCCCCCGTGGGTTTGAGTTCGCGAATCAGCTCCTCGGGGTTGTTGAGCATGGCGAAACGCTGTGCCGCATAGGGCATGGCGTACTCGGAACTGCGCAGCAGCGGCTGGAATTGCGTCTTGGCATCCTCCAGTGGCTCGAGGATACCGGCGGTCGCCAGGTTGATGCGCTCCAGGCCATTGGTGACCACATCCTCCTGGTCCAGCGCACGACTCGGCAGGCTCAGCCAGCCGGCATGCCGCACCGCCTGCTGGCCCATGCTGACCGACATGGCATAGGCACCGTCGCCGACCACTTCCTGGTCACGCAGGCGCAGGCCCCAGGCCTTGAACAGCGGCTCCAGGTTGGAAGCCTTGTCCTCGGCCATCTCGCCGGGCATGCCCAGGCCGGTATCGGCCTCGCTGTACGGATCGACGAAGACCAGCAGTTTGCCACCACGTAGCACGAACTGATCGATGGCATACAGCGTTTGCTCGGGCAGATCCTTGGGATGCACCAGCCAGAGCACCGACACCTGTTCGGGGATCTGATCGATGCCAGCCTTCAGGCTTTCGATCTCGAACAGCTGGCGAACTTCCTCCATGACCATCCACGGCGGGGTCGGCTGGCGGGCCATCATGTCGAAGCCACCGTGCAACTGCAGGGCGGACAGCACGCCGATCACCGGACGCTGCGGCTTGGCCAACCCCTGCACCAAACGACTGATCTCGTACTCGAGGAACTCTTCCTGGTCCAGCGGGAAGAACGGGATGACCTGCTGTGCGTTATCTGCCTGCCCACGGGTGCCGGCCAGACCGAAATACAGCTGCCCGCCACTCTGATCCAGCGGCACCGCCTGCAGGCCAAAGCTCGCCGCGCGGTCCTCGTCCTCGGAGAAGGGTTGCGGATCGATCACTTCCACACGCAGCTTGCCGTTACTGGCACGCTGGTAGGCCATCAGCATTTCCTCCACGCGACGTGCGTAATTGCGCAGTGCGGTAAGGTCCTTGGCGGCGCTGTCGGAGTAGAAGAAATGCAGGGTGACCGGCTCATCAAGGCTCTCCAGGATGCGCTGGGTACCGCTGGAGATGGTGTAGAGCTTCTGCTCGGTCAGGTCCAGCCGGGCATTCTGCAAGGTCAGCCCGGAGAGCATGTTGAAGCCCAGGAAAGCCAGGGCAATGACCAGCAAGCCGGCACTGGAATACATCAGTTTCTTCATGTCAGTCAGCCTTCTTCAGGTCAACCACCAGCGCCGTGGCAGCCAGCCAGGCGACGATGAAGCTGAGGAAATACAGGAGATCTCGCAAGTCGATGACACCCTTGCTGATCGCCTCGAAGCGAATCAGGAAGGACAGCGAAGCCACCGCGTCGATCAGCCATTGCGGCGCCCAGCCACTGAAGGCATCCAGCAGCATGGGGAAGCCACTGACGATGAACAGGAAACAGGCAGCGACCGCAAGGATGAAGGCGATTACCTGGTTCTTGGCCAACGCCGACATGCACGAACCCACCGCCAGGTAGGCCCCGGCCAGCAACCAGCTGCCCAGGTAACCGGTGATGATCGCGCCATTGTCCGGCTCGCCCAGGTAGTTGACGGTAATGATCATCGGGAAGGTCAGCAGCAGCGCCAGGCCAGCAAAGCTCCAGGCGGCGAGGAACTTACCGGCAACCGCCTCGAAACGTGTCACCGGCAGGGTCATCAAGAGCTCGATGGAACCAGACTTGCGTTCCTCGGCCCACAGGCGCATGGCAATCGCCGGCACCAGAAACAGGTAGAGCCAGGGATGAAAATTGAAGAACGGCGCCAGGCTGGCCTGGTTGCTCTCGAAAAAGCCGCCCAGGTAGAAGGTGAACACCCCGGACAATACGAGAAAAATCAGGATGAACACGTAGGCCAGCGGCGTGCTGAAGTAGCTGGCCAGTTCGCGTTTGAAGATTACCGGTAACTGCTTCATGCGGCTTCTCCACGGGTCAGGCTACGGAACACTTCATCCAGTCGGCCCCGCTCCACTTCAATTTCGCGCACCGCCCAGCCACGCTGGTGAATGAGCTGGTTGACCTGGGGAAAGATCACCTGCCCGGCGCTGGCCAGCACGGTCAGGCTGCCGTCACGCTCGTTACGCTCTACACCAGCCACTCCGGGCAACGCGGCCAGTGCGCTGCTGTCCACGGCCGCATCAGCCAGCAGGGTCACGGCCTGGTGGTAGCGCGAACGGCTCTCCAGTTCCAGCGGCGTACCGTCGGCGAGCAGCCGCCCGCCAGCAATGATCACCGCACGGGTGCACAGGGCCGACACCTCTTCGAGGATATGCGTGGAGATGATGACGATCTTGTCCTTGGCCAGGCCCTGGATCAGTTGCCGCACCTGGTGTTTCTGGTTGGGGTCCAGACCGTCGGTGGGCTCATCGAGAATCAGCACCCGCGGGTCGTGGAGGATGGCCTGGGCCAGCCCGACACGGCGCTTGAAGCCCTTGGACAGGGTCTCGATGGACTGCCCGAGCACCTTGTCCAGTTCCAGCTGGGCGCTGGCCTTGGCCACGCGGCTGCGCTTCTCCGCACCACGGAAGCCACGTATCTCGGCAATAAATTCAAGAAAGCCCTGCACACGCATGTCGCCATAGCAGGGCGCACCTTCGGGCAGGTAGCCAATCAGTTGCTGGGCCTTGAGCCGTTGTTTCTGGATATCGAATCCATGAATGCGGGCCGTGCCCGAGGTGGGCGCCAGAAAACCACTGAGCATCTTCATGGTGGTCGATTTGCCGGCCCCGTTGGGGCCCAGGAAGCCCAGTACCTCTCCGGGAGCCACGCTGAACGACAGGTTGTCCACTGCCAGCTGCTGGGCAAAACGCTTGCTTAGATTAGTTATCTCGATCATGGCCTCTCACCATTGGGATCAGAACCCGGCAGCGACCATCACGGCAGCGACTACCGGCATGGATCGGGTCGATGAACACCCAAATCTGTGCCGCAGGGCCAGACACTGGCTGCTGCAGGGCTTCCTTTGCAACGCTGCGCGACTATAGGGGTCGCTGAACCGGCAATGCAAGACCATCGCACAGGCTAAAAAGTTGCAAAAGGCGACGCAAAATCAGGCAGTTATGCGGATAAAAGATCACTTACCCAGCACGCCTGCCTTTTGCGAGGCGTCAGCCAATACGGCACACTAGCCATCCCCGAGCCGCGGCTCGCCTGTCCGACCGAATTGCTTATGACCCGCTCACCCTTCCGTCGTCTGGCCTTTGGCGCCCTGCACCGCCTGCTGTACCTGTGGGTACGCTCGGAAACCATCAATCAATCGGCCTTTACGCTCAAACTCGACTGCAGTAAACCGGTGTTTTATGTCCTGCAACAGCCTTCGGCCAGCGACCTCTCGGTGGTCGATAGCGAGTGCCGCAAGGCCGGCCTGCCACGCCCGGTGCTGCCGGTACAGCTGGGCAACCATCAGGAGAGCAAGGGTTTCTTCTACTTGACCCCCGAACCGGGCTGGTTTGGCGGCAGCAGCAAGCCCGGTGTAGCACCGACGCTGGTACGCGCATTGAATGCGGTTAACCAGCAACAGGTAGACGACGTGCAGATCGTCCCGGTCAGCGTGTTCTGGGGACAGTCTCCGGACAGTGAAACCAGCCCCTGGAAACTCCTGTTTGCCGACAGCTGGGCAGTTACCGGACGCCTGCGGCGGCTGTTCACTATTCTCATTCTGGGTCGCAAGACCCGTGTGCAGTTCTCCGCACCGCTCAAGCTGCGGCAGATCATCGACGAAGGCAAAGGCCCGGAGCGCACCCCGCGCATGGTCTATCGCCTGCTACGCGTGCACTTCCGCCAGCAGAAAGCGGCGGTGATCGGCCCGGACCTTTCGCACCGACGCAACCTGGTCAAGGGGCTGATTCACGGTCCGCTGGTACGCCAGGCCATCGAGGCACAGGTGGCCAGCGAAGGCATCAGCGTGGAAAAAGCCGAGGCACAGGCCCTCAAATACAGTAACGAGATCGCCTCGGACTACGCCTATACCGCCATCCGCTTTCTGGAGCTGGTGCTGTCGTGGTTCTGGAACAAGCTGTACGAAGGGATCAAGGTCAACCACCTGCAACAGGTGCAGGAAATCGCCCATGGCAACGAGATCATCTATGTGCCCTGCCACCGCAGTCACATCGATTACCTGCTGCTGTCCTACCTGTTGTTCACCAACGGCCTGACACCTCCCCACATCGCCGCCGGCATCAACCTCAACATGCCTGTGGTCGGCGGCCTGCTGCGCCGTGGCGGGGCCTTCTTCATGCGTCGCACCTTCAAGGGCAACCCGCTGTACACCGCGGTGTTCAACGAGTACCTGCACACCCTGTTCTGCAAGGGTTTCCCGGTGGAGTATTTCGTCGAGGGCGGACGCTCGCGTACCGGGCGCATGCTGCAGCCCAAGACGGGCATGCTGGCCATCACCCTGCGCAGCTTCCTGCGTTCGTCGCGCCTGCCGGTGGTATTCGTACCGGTCTACATCGGCTATGAGCGGGTGCTGGAAGGCCGTACCTACCTGGGCGAACTGCGTGGCGCGAGCAAGAAGAAGGAATCGGTGTTTGACATCATTCGCGTGCTCAACGCCATCCGTAAACAGCGTTTTGGTTCGGTCGCCGTCAACTTCGGCGAGCCCATCCATCTGGCCGCCTTCCTCGACCAGCAGCAGCCCGGCTGGCGCAACGCCGACCATGGCGCGCAATTCCGCCCGGCCTGGCTCAACGACACCACGCACCGTCTGGGCCAACGCATTGCACGGCATCTGAACGATGCGACGGCCGTCAATCCGGTCAACCTGGTCGCCCTGGCCCTGCTTTCTACCAGCAAGCTGGCGTTGGACGAAAAAGCCCTGGCACGCACCCTGGATCTCTATCTCAACCTGCTGCGCCAGGCGCCCTATTCGCCCTATGCCACCCTGCCGGAAGGCGATGGCCTGGCCCTGATCGAATACGTACAAAGCATGGAACTGCTCGCCGAACAGCGCGATGCGCTGGGCCGCATTCTTTATCTGGATGAGCAGAATGCGGTGCTGATGACCTATTACCGCAACAATGTGCTGCATGTGTTTGCCCTGCCCGCGCTGCTTGCCAGCTTCTTCCAGAGCAGCGCCCGCATGAGCCGCGAGCAGATCCTGCGCTTCACCCGGGCCCTTTACCCCTACCTGCAGGCCGAGCTGTTCATCCGCTGGGAACTGGAGGAACTGGACGAAGTCATTGACCAGTGGCTGACTGCACTGGTCGATCAGGGCCTGCTCAAGGTCGATGGCGAGATGTATAGCCGGCCAGCACCCAGCTCCCGTGAGTTCGTCCTGCTGACCTTGCTGGCACGCGCCATCGTGCAGACCCTGCAACGCTTCTACATGGCCATTGCCCTGCTGCTCAACAACGGACAGAACAGCTTGAGCGCCGAACGCCTGGAACAGCTGTGTACGGTGATGGCCCAGCGCCTGTCGATTCTCCACGGACTGAATGCCCCCGAGTTCTTCGACAAGAGCCTGTTCCGCCACTTTATCCAGAGCCTGCTCGACCACCGGGTATTGCGCCAGAGTGCGGAAGGCACCCTCAGTTACCACCCACAACTGGGCGAACTGGTGGAGGGCGCCGCCAAGCGCGTGTTGCCTGCGGAAATCCGTCTGTCGATTCGCCAGGTTGCCCAGCATAGTCATGACGAGCAAAGCGACGAAACACCTGCTTGACTCAACGGAGCAGGCATACACCTGCTCCCCCTACCCTTGTGGAGAAGCGCCATGCCACGCCTGATCAGTCTGTTGTTGTGCCTGCTGCTAAGCAGCCCGAGCTTTGCCCTGTCGCTGGCCGAGCTGTCCCAGGGAGACGCCGCCAGCGGGCTGAAACAGGCCCTCAACCAAGGCGCCAAAGCCGCAGTCGCCCAACTGGGACGCCCCGGTGGCTTCAGCAGCGACCCGCAGGTACGTATCGGCCTGCCCGGCAAACTGGGCAAGGCGGCACGTACCATGAAGTTGATGGGGATGGGCGCCCAGGTCGAACAACTGGAAGCCAGCATGAACCAGGCCGCTGAAGCAGCCGTTCCCCAGGCCCAGGCACTGCTCCTGCAAGCCGTGCAGAACATGACCCTGCAAGATGCCAAGGCCATTCTTGCCGGCCCGCAAGACTCAGCCACCCGTTACCTGGATAAAAGCAGCCGCGAACAACTGCGCAGCCGCTTTCTGCCTATCGTGCGCCAGGCTACCCAGCAAGTTGGCCTGGCCCAGCAGTACAATGCCTTTGCCGGGCAGGCCGCCAGCTTTGGGGTCATCGATGCACAAAATGCGCAGATCGAGAACTACGTGACCGAGCAGGCACTCAACGGCCTGTTCAAGATCATTGCCGAGCAGGAAGCCGGCATTCGCCGCAATCCAGCGCAGGCAGCCGGCAGCCTGGCCCGCAAGGTCTTTGGTCTGCAATAAGCCGATGCTGCTGGTCGACAGCCACTGTCATCTGGACTTCCCCGTCTTCGATGCGGATCGCCAGACGCTGCTCGAGCAAGCCCGCCAACAGGGCGTGACCCGCGTGGTTGTGGCCGCCGTGAAAGCGGCAGGCTGGCCGCGCCTCTGGGAGCTGGTCGAGCAGCACAGCATGCTTTACGGCAGCCTAGGGCTGCATCCGTGCTTTCTTGCCGAGCATGATGCCCGGCATCTTGGCGAGCTGCAGCAGTGGCTGGAGCGCCTGCGGGGACACCCGCGCCTATGTGCGCTCGGCGAAATCGGCCTCGACTATGCGCAGGCAGACAGCCCACGCGATGCCCAACAAGCCTTGCTGCTGGCCCAGTTGCAGCTGGCCAAAGCCTTCAACCTGCCGGTACTGCTACATGTACGACGCGCTCATGCCGACTGTATCGCCCTGCTCAAACAGCTACGCCTGCCACGCGCAGGCATAGTGCACGCCTTTTCCGGCAGCTACGAAGAAGCCCGCGAATACCTGCGCATGGGCTTTAAACTGGGCCTTGGCGGCGCCGCTACCTGGTCGGCAGCAAGCCGCCTGCAGCGGGTGTTGGGACGCCTGCCGTTGCACGGCGTGGTACTGGAAACCGACGCACCGGATATGGCGCCAGCCATGTTCGCCGGGCAACGCAACAGCCCTACGCACCTGCCAGCCATCTGCACGGCACTGGCCACACACCTGCACTGCAGCCCGGAGCAACTGGCCTGGCACAGCAGCCGCAACTGCGCCGAGCTTTTTGCCTGGCCAGACCTGGCACTCGCCCCTTAACGCACGAAGCGGCCCGCAGGCCGCCTCGTCGAACCATAGTCCTGCTCTCAAACCTTGAATGTGGCAATCAGCTGCTTGAGCTGGCCTACCAGGCTACTCAGCTCGCGGCTGGCACGCGCGGTCTGGCTGGCACCTTCGGCAGTGCGTTCTCCCGCTTGGTTGATTTCGACGATGTTCTGGTCGATATCATGGGCCACAGCTGTCTGCTGCTCGGCCGCCGCAGCGATCTGCTGGTTCTGGTCGACGATCATGCCGACTGCCGCCAAAATGTTCTCCAGCGCCAACTGCACCTTGGACGACTCACTGACCGTGCCATCGGCTTTCTGGTGACTGCTGTTCATGGCCTTCACGGCTGCGGCCACCCCTTGCTGCAGACGCGCGATCATCTGCTCGATTTCCTCGGTCGATTGCTGAGTACGCTTGGCCAGGGTGCGCACCTCATCAGCCACCACGGCAAACCCTCGTCCCTGCTCGCCGGCACGCGCAGCTTCGATAGCCGCGTTGAGGGCCAGCAGGTTGGTTTGCTCGGCAATCCCCTTGATAACCTCAAGCACCCGACTGATCGAGGCGCTGTCACTGGCCAGTTGGTCGATCACGGTCACCGACTGGTCAATCTCCGCGGCCAGGCGCTCAATGCTGCCAACCTGCGCTTCGACCAGCGCACGGCCACTCACCGTTTCCTCGTTGACGCTCTGCGCACTGCCCACCGCCGCCGCCGCGCTGCGGGCTACTTCCTGGGCAGTAGCAGACATTTCGTTCATGGCCGTGGCCACCTGCTCGATCTGCCCACGCTGCCCGGCCACCGCCTGGTTGCTCTGGTCAGAAACCTGCTCGACCTGCACAGCCTGGTGCTCAACCTTGGATACGGTATCGCCTACTTCACGGATCAACTGGTGGATCTTGCCCACTGCATCATTGACCGCCTGTCCCAGCTCGCCCAGCTCGTCCTGGCTCTGCACACGGAACGTGACCGTCATATCACCATCGGCCATCCGCCCCATGACCTGGCCAAGCGCTTTCAGCGAACTGCGTGTCGACACATAGAAGCCGCCATACAGATAGACAATGGCCAGGAAGACCAAAACCAGTGCAATCACCAGCAAGATCATCTGGCCACGTTTCTCGCCCAGACGCTGTTGCAGATCGCGCTCGATCACAGCCAGGGCGGCATCATCCAGCTGATAGGTTTTCTCCATCAGCGAGCCCATTTGCTGGTAGAAATCCAGCCAGGGGGTATTCATCTCCTCGGCCATGATGACCTGGTCTTCCAGTAGCAGCATGGCTTCCTTGAGCGAAGCCTGACTGGCTTCCGCCTGCCCCCCCAGCTCACTGCGTACAGCCGGACTCGCCAACGCCTCACTGATGCGCGTGCCGTAGTCACCATGCAGGCGTTCCAAGGTCAGCAACAGGTCGTCCAGCCGGGTACTGGCCGCCGAGTTGAGGAAACCCTGGCCAATCGAATAGGCGCCCGTGGCGCGCCCCACACCCAGTGCCGCGGTCACTTGCGGCGTACCGCCGGTAATCAGCTCAGCCAACTGCCGCACATCACGCTCGGCGTCCTGACTAAGCCCTCCCAGAGCGGCGATGAAGCGCGCAAAGATCTGCGTGCTACCGACTAACTGCTCAGCCATTTGTACTTTGCTTTGCAGTGACGACTGCTCACTCAGCGCACGCAAGGCAACCAACAGTTCGTCGCGCTTGCTATTGAACTCTTCCAGCACCGCTGCATCGCGCGTTTTTGGGCTCATGGCCTGTAGATCAGCCTGCAGCTGTTTCTCCATGGCCTGGATACGCGAGTCCAGATCGCCGGCATTGCCCGACTGGCCAATCATCATGTTGATCAGCGTAAAGTCATTGAGGGCCTCGACGTCACGCCGCAGCTTCAGACTGCTACCGAGCAGGTCCAGACTCTGCAACTCGGTCTCGGTCGCCACTACCTGGCGGTAGGAATCGCTAACCAGGTAATAGTTGGTGATCAGCATGGGCAGAAAGAAGAGCACACTGATCAGGCTGAACTTCATGCCGAAGCTCAGGCGATTCATCAACGCGATGGCCGGATACAACACGGTCTTCACTGGACTTCTCCCGTCGTTTTTTTATTTTATGCGGCATGGGCTTTGTAGCAGACCAAGCATCTCACGCCCCCAGGCCGCAGCACAGGGCAGCTCGGCGGATCAACCAACGCGATAGCAAGACATGCAGGGCAATGATGGCACCCTGACGCCACACGGTGACAGCACCTGTGTACCTGATATCGGCTTATCTTTCTGTAACTTAAGGTAAATCATGCACGAACCGATACGCCTGGGCATCGACCTGGGGGGCAGCAAGACCGAAATCATCGCCCTGCATGGATCACAGGAGCTGCTACGCCGCCGGCAAGCTACACCGCGTGGCGACTACCCAGCCACGCTGGATACTATAGCCGGTATGGTTGAGGCTGCCGAAAGACAGCTTGGCCCGTGCAGCAGCCTGGGCGTCGGCATACCCGGCACGCGCTCTCCCGATCATGGCCTGATCAAGAACGCCAACTCCACCTGGCTGATCGGCCAAGACTTGCAAGGTGACCTGCAGAGACGCCTGCAACGCCCGGTACGACTGGCTAATGATGCCGACTGCTTTGCCTTGTCCGAAGCCACTGATGGCGCTGCTGGCGGCGCCCCTTCGGTCTTCGGGGCTATTCTCGGCACCGGTGTGGGTGGTGGTATCGTCATCAACGGACAGCTGCTTGCCGGTCCCAATGGCATTGCCGGCGAGTGGGGACACAATCCCCTGCCGGCCCGCGGGACTGAGGATGGCCCAAGCATGGCGTGCTACTGTGGCCGCCGGGACTGCATCGAGACCTTTCTCAGCGGTCCTGGCTGGGCCGCACGTAGCCAGCTGCAACTGGAGGCCGAACAGTTGGTTATCGCCGCCCGCAACGGGCAACCCAAGGCACAGGCAGCCTTGCAGCGCTATATCGAGCAATTGGCCCGTAGCCTGGCCAGCGTGATTAATCTGCTCGACCCGCACGTGATCGTACTGGGTGGTGGCCTGTCAAATATCGACGAACTCTACCCAGGCGTCGTACGGCACTGGCAGGAGCACGTATTTTCCGACCGCGTCAACACGCGCCTGGTACGCGCCCGGCATGGCGATTCCAGCGGCGTACGCGGTGCCGCCTGGCTGGGAGCACAAACCGACGTCTAGTTTGCCGCGTGACTCACACCGACCGCCAGGCCTGCGCCGTGACAAGCCGAAACACAAGCCTGGCGAGGAGATTGGCGGGCGGCCTCAGCCCAACAGGTCACTCGCTCAGATCAACAGAATCCACAGGGCCAGTGCGGCATACCAAACCACAGCGGTACGCAACAGCAGATGCCACAAGGCATCCAGCGTGCGCAATCCGGCCTCACCAGAAGCCTGTGCAGGCACTTCCGCCGCGGTTCGTCCGGCTTCGGCGACCAAGCGCTGCCCCTCGATATCCCAATTGAGCAGCTCGGCCAGGTAACCGCGACTCACGGCAACGAAGTTGCCTACCAGGGCAAAGCTGCTGATCAGCAAGCGTACCGGCAACCAGTCCAGAGCGTGCCGCCATTGCCCAGCCCGCTCGCGCAACACCGGGCTAGCTGCCTGCTGCTCCGTCAGCGCCAGCAAGCGATAGGCCAGGGCAACCAGCGGTCCCAACAGCGCATACCAGAAAATCACCACGAAGAAGCCCTGGCAAGACTGCCACAACAGATGCCCCTGCACGCGGGCCAGCAACTCATCACCCTGCTCGGCAGTCACGCCCATGTCACGCTCTGCGGCATGCAGTGCACCCTGCTGGTCGCCACGGCGCCAGGCATCACGAAATGGCCCCTGCTGCGCCAGTAGATCACCACGCCCGAGACTGTAGAGCATCACCAGCAGATGCACCGGGAAAGCCAGCCAGCCATAAGCGACCGACTCCAGCCCCCAGAGCAACAGCCCCAGCAGGAAGAGTGGCAACAAAATCAAGCACAACAATTGCCAACCCGTATGATTGGCCGCAGGCTCTTCACCTTCTACACGCTGCAACCAGGCTTGCCACCAGCCATCCTGCTGCAGACGCAAGCGCCAGGCAGAAAACTTCTCGATCCAGACCAGCAGCAGCAACACCAGAAAACTCATATACGCTCTCCCTGTCAGACCAGGCTGGCGCGATAACGCTGCCAGTCAAAGTATGGGCCGGGATCTGTCTTGCGTCCCGGCGCAATGTCACTATGGCCGACGATACGCTCCAGACTAATCGCCGGGTAGTGCTGGCGAAGCAGACGAGTCAGGCTCGTTAGCTGATTGTATTGCGCCTCGCTGAAAGGCAGATCATCAGTACCCTCCAGCTCAATACCCAACGAGAAGTCGTTGCACCCCTCACGCCCGGCAAAGCAGGAAACGCCTGCGTGCCAGGCACGCTGCAGGCAGGAAACAAACTGCCACAGCCGACCGTCTCGTTCGATGAGAAAATGTGCAGAGACACGCAACCCGGCGATCCCGGCAAAATAGGGATGGGCCTGCGGATCGAGGCGATTCTGAAAAAGTGCCTGAACCTGCCCGGTAGCAAACTGACCGGGCGGCAGGCTGATGTTATGAATCACCAACAGGGAAATCTCCCCATCGGGTCGTTCGTTGAAGTTGTCCGAAGGACAATGGCTGATGCCCGTACACCAGCCGCTTTGCGGATCGAATTGCATGACGGCTCCTTGTAGCCGTCACTCTAGCAGAGCCCTGATGGATCAGGCGCCCTTGAGACGCCGCAAGTTACCGATCACCGACTCCAGGGCACGGTCGAACAACAAGGCGTCATCCAGCAGGCGCACCGCATTGCGACGAAACTCGACAGCCAGCCCCATACGGGTCTTTTCCAGCACTTTCATGCCGGTACGGTTGACGAAAACATACTTGCCGGTTGGCTTGATGATCGCCGCCAGCTTGCAACGCAGCTTGTGCTCTTCGTCCTCCTGAATCTCGACCCAGCTGCCAACCCCCAACTGATCGACCTTGAGCAATGCCTCATCATCGTCGGGCAACTGGCATTCCTCACCAGCAGGACGCGCTTCGCCAGGTGCCAGCAAGACAATTTCCTCAACCACCTCGACCATCGCTGGCGGCTCTTCCGGAACAGCAAGGACAACCGGCAGATCAAGCTCGGCCAACCCATGTCCAAGCTCATGCGACGCCTCGTCAGGGATGGTTTCCGGTGCCTCGGCCATGCTTTTCTTGAAGCGCTGGAAAGCCTGAACATGCAGTGCTTCCAACTGGGTGAAATAATCACCCGCAGCGAAGGGGTCGAACCCTGCGCCATTCAAGCCGTCGCGCAGCGCCTTGAGTAGATTGGGCACCAACTGCAACAACTGCAGACGCGCCTCGGGCTCATCATGGGGCTCTACGCTCCAGATCAAGTCATCCATGGTGGTCAGCATGGCCTGCCATTCAGGCGACTCACTGCCGTGCTTCAGACAGGTCAGCTGCAGCACCTTGCTCCAGGCTTCCTGGAGCAGACGTACCACAACCTCCGGAAGGGTGCGCCCAAGCAAGCGCTCATTGAGCGCCTGCTCGACCTGCAGGCGCGCCAGTTCAGCCCGCGCCCGCCCTTCTTCGGCATCACGCGTACGTTGCTCCAGCAATTCGCTACGCCGACGCTCGTCGCCGGTAAAGGCCAGAAAATCCGCCAGCAACTCGGCAAAGATCGCCGGGTCATCGACAAAGTCCTTGAGTAGACGTTGCACTACCTGGTCGATCTTCTGGTAAAGCCCATCACGCTGGACATCATCCTGATCGGCCCAGCCCATCGCGGCGGCGGCAATTTCATTGAGCAAGCGTCGTGCAGGATGGCTGCCACGGGCAAAGAAACTCTTGTCGATCACCGCCACCTTGAGCATCGGGATCTGCAGACGGCCAATCAGCGCCTTGAGCGAGTCAGGCAGGTTGCGATCATCGAGAATGAACTCGAAGAGCATCGATACCAGGTTGATCACATCATCATCGACCTGACCGACCATGCGCGCCTTGCCACTGCGGGCGCTGGCACGCGTCAGCAGTGAATCCACCTGGTCACGCAGATCGATATCCGCCTGGGCTGACACCGGGAGTTGCTGCTGCATATGCGAGAGCAGACGCAACAAGTCGTTGCTGCTGATCGGCAAGGCATCGGCGGGACGCTGACGCTGCGGCAACGCCACATCACGCACCTGAGCCAGCAGCTCCTGGAACACGCTGAAAGCCTCCTGCATACCGGCATCGTCGACGGGCAGGTTCACTCCCGGCGCTCTGCCAGCGGCCTGACCAGCAGCCGGCAAGGGGCGCGCCGGACGCTGGGACTGCAGGTTGGGGAGTACACCGGCGTTGATCAGCTGCTCGTTGGCGTGCGCGTAGATTTCTCCCAGGCTGCTCAGCACAAAGCGCTCGAACAACTTGAAGACGATCAGCTTGACGCGTATCTCCACCTCCAGCGAACGCGTAGCCTCGGCAAATGCTTCGCAGAGAAAACGCGGCCCCAGCGGATTGCTCTTGTCATCGACCGTTTTACTGACCAGTGTATTGATACGCTGCGTGACATGGCCAAGCGCCTGACCATCACGATTGAGCACCTTGGCAACCATGGTATCGATGGCAACCGACTCTTCCAGCTCTTCCTCTTGCACCAGGCTGAGCGCAGAACTGTCCAGCACATCCAGTTGCGGCGCCGGCTTGCCGATCTCGTACTGGTTGAGCAACGAGAACGACTCGAAAACCTTTTGCAGGAAAGCCCGTTCAATCACCTTGCGCTTCAGGCGCAAGTCGCGCATGGCCTCGAAATAGGCATTCTGCTCGGTGTTGCTGGTGGCCCGGTCGGCCATCTCGAACAGCGAGTCGTCGGCATTGTCGAACAATGCCTGCAGGGCTTGTTTGAGCTGCAAGGCAGCCTTGTCACGCACCTGGGTCAACGCCACGGGCAACCTTCCTACCGGCGAGGGATTAGTCTGCTCTGCAACTACACGCTTGAGGTGTACCACATTAGCCTCGGTCTGCATTGCGCTCTCCTGCCGACCTTACCGCAAAGGGTAGACGGGTCTGCTGTGCGAACAACTGGAATCGATCTTTTACCAGCCGCGCCATAGATATGGCGTCAAAATCTGATTGGTCGTTTGCATTATTGAAGAGCGTCGCCTTTCTACCAAGGGCCGTTTTGCCCTAGACATGACTCAGATCACACCCAGACCAAATCAACCTACAAACGGTCAAGGTACGTGACCGACGGCGCAACCTGACGAGCGCAAGACGGCACCGTATAATCGCCAACTCACCCCAGAGAGCCGATCATGCCTAATCTGACCCTTGCCCAGCTGACCGATGAAATCCAGGCCAACGTTCGCAGCGCCCTACGGGAAGATATTGGCAGCGGAGACATCACCGCCCAGCTGATTCCTGCCGAGCGCCAGGCTCGCGCCCAGCTGATCACCCGTGAAGCAGCCGTGATCAGTGGCTGCGCCTGGGTCGATGAGGTATTCCGTCAGATTGATCCGACAGTCAGTCTGGAGTGGCTGGTCGAGGACGGCCAGCAGGTACTCGCCAACCAGCCACTGCTCCGTCTCAGCGGGCCAGCCAGAGCCATTCTCAGTGGCGAGCGTGCGGCACTGAATTTCCTGCAGACCCTATCGGCCGTAGCGACCCGCTGCCGTCAATATGCCGATCTGGTCAGCGGCACCGGTGTGCGCCTGCTCGATACCCGCAAGACCCTGCCGGGCCTGCGCCTGGCGCAGAAATACGCGGTCACCTGCGGTGGCTGTGACAATCACCGCATTGGCCTGTATGACGCTTTCCTGATCAAGGAAAACCATATTGCGGCCTGCGGCGGTATCGCCCAGGCTGTCGCGCAGGCACGCCACATCGCCCCCGGCAAGCCGGTGGAAGTGGAAGTCGAAAACCTGCAGGAACTACAGCAGGCACTCGCCGCCGGCGCCGACATCATTATGCTCGACGAACTGAGCGATGCCGATATGCGCGAAGCCGTACGACTGTGCGGTGGGCGCGCCAAGCTGGAGGCTTCCGGCGGCATCCATTGCGGAAACCTGCGTAGCGTGGCGGAAACCGGCGTCGACTACATATCGCTTGGCACGCTGACCAAGGACATCAAGGCCGTCGACCTGTCGCTGCGCCTGCTGGCCGACTGACCCGCACGACGCCCCTCACCCAGTCGGCAAGGGGCGCCAGCCCATTCAGTGGTCTGCCCTGGGGCGCGTCGGTTCATTGGCGCGCACCCTGAACCAGGCGGCATAGAGCGCCGGCAAGAACAGCAGGGTGAGTGCCGTGGCAACGATCAAACCGCCCATGATGGCCACCGCCATCGGCCCGAAGAATACGCTGCGCGACAACGGAATCATCGCCAGTACCGCGGCCAGCGCGGTCAGCACGATGGGCCGGAAACGCCGTACGGTCGCTTCGATGATGGCATTCCAGCGACCCAGGCCTGCGGCGATATCCTGCTCGATCTGATCAACCAGAATCACCGAGTTGCGCATGATCATCCCGGACAGGGCAATGGTGCCGAGCATGGCGACAAAACCGAAAGGCTGCTGAAACAGCAACAGAAACAGCGTCACGCCAATCAGCCCGAGCGGTGCGGTCAGGAAAACCATCACCGAGCGCGAGAAGCTCTTCAGCTGCAGCATCAGCAAGCTCAGCACCACCACTACGAACAGCGGCAGCCCGGCATTGACCGACGCCTGGCCACGCGCCGAGTCCTCAACCGTGCCACCCACGTCCAGCAGGTAGCCATCCGGTAGCTGACGGCGAATCGGCTCCAGGGTCGGCAGAATCTGCCGGGTTAGCGAAGCCGGCAACTCGTCGCCATAGATGTCGGCGCGCACCGTGACCGTGGGCAGGCGATTGCGATGCCAAATCACGCCTTCCTCGAAACCATAGGTCAGGGTGGCCACCTGCGACAACGCCACACTGCGCCCCTTGTCCGTCGGCACCGCCAGGCTGCCGAGCTGGCCCAGGCCAAAGCGCTCATCGGGCGTGCCGCGCAGCTGGATCTCGATCAGCTCGTTGCCTTCGCGGTACTGGCTAACCAGCGTTCCAGACAGCGCGCCCTGCAGGAAGGCAGACAAGTCCGCGGTGCTGACGCCCAAGGCACGGGCACGATCCTGATCGATATCCAGACGCACCACCTTGCTCGGCTCCTGCCAGTCCAGGTGCACATTGACCACATGGGGGTTCTCGCGCACCTTCTCTTCGACCTGATGGGCCAGCTCGCGCACCGTATCGATGTGTTCACCAGACACCCGGAACTGCAACGGGTAACCTACCGGCGGACCATTTTCCAGACGCGAAACCCGCGAGCGCAGCTGACTGAAATCGTTGTTGAGTAGCTCAATCAGCCAACTGCGTACCCGCTCGCGCGCCTCGACATCCTTGGCCAACACCACGAACTGGGCAAAGCTGGTCGCGGGCAACTGCTGATCCAGGGGCAGATAAAAGCGCGGCGAGCCCGTTCCCACGTAGGCCACGTAGTTCTCGATCTCCGCGTGCTCGCGCAGACGTGCCTCCAGACGTGCCACCTGTTCTTCGGTAGCGCGCAACGAAGCGCCCTCGCCCAGTTTCAGGTCAACCATCAGCTCGGGACGCCCGGAGGCCGGGAAGAACTGCTGAGGCACGAAGCGGAACAGCACGATGGCCAGGGCAAACAGTCCCAGGGTCAACAGCAACACCCGCCCACGGTTTTCGACACACCACCCCACCACATAACGCACCCGCTGATAGAACGGCGTGGCATAAGGGTCATGCCCTGCAGCGCTGCCGCCATGCTTGGCGGCATGCAGCTTGGCCAGATCAGGCAGCAGGCGTTCGCCCAGGTACGGCACGAAAACCACGGCGGCGATCCACGAAACCAGCAAGGCAATGGCGACCACCTCGAAAATCGACCGGGTGTATTCGCCCGTTCCCGATTGTGCCGTGGCAATCGGCAAGAAGCCGGCGGCAGTGATCAGCGTGCCGGTGAGCATGGGAAAGGCCGTACTGGTCCAGGCATAGCTGGCTGCCTTGATCCGCGAAAAGCCCTGCTCCATTTTGATCGACATCATCTCCACGGCGATGATCGCATCGTCTACCAACAGCCCCAGCGCCACCACCAGCGCACCCAGGGAAATCTTGTGCAGGCCGATACCCAGGTAATGCATGACGGCAAATGTCATCGCCAGCACCAGCGGAATCGACAAGGCCACCACCAGGCCGGTGCGCACACCCAACGAGAAGAAACTCACCAGCAATACAATGGCCACCGCCTCAGCCAGCACCCGCACAAACTCGCCAACACCCGCACGCACCGCAGCCGGTTGATCGGCCACCTGGCGTAACTGCATGCCCAGCGGCAGCGTTTCCTGGATACGCGCAAATTCCGCAGACAGAGCCTTGCCGAGCACCAGGATGTCACCACCCGGCTTCATCGATACCGCCAGGCCAATGGCATCCTCGCCCATGAAACGCATACGTGGCGCAGGCGGATCATTGAAGCCACGCTGCACCTCCGCCACATCGCCAATCCGCAAGGTGCGGTCGCCGACGCGAATGGGGAAGTTGCGAATCTCCTCGACGCTGCGAAAACTGCCGCTCACGCGCAGTTGCACCCGATCAGTCGGCGTCTCGATGAAGCCTGCCGACGTCACGGCGTTCTGCTGTTGCAAGGCCTGCTGCACCAGAGGCAACGGCAGGCCCAGGGTTGCCGCCTTGGTATTGGACAGCTCGATCCAGATCTTCTCATCCTGCAAACCGATCAACTCGACCTTGCCGACATCCTTGACCCGCTGCAGTTGCAACTGCACACGGTCGGCATAGTCCTTGAGTACCGCATAGTCGAAGCCTTCGCCGGTCAAGGCATAGATGTTGCCGAAGGTGGTGCCGAACTCGTCATTGAAGAACGGTCCCTGGACACCTGGCGGCAGGCTGTGACGAATGTCCGAGACCTTTTTGCGGATCTGGTACCACAGCTCGGGAATATCCTTGGAGCGCAGAGAGTCACGGGCGATGAAGGTGACCTGCGACTCGCCGGGGCGAGAAAAGGACACGATCTTGTCGTACTCACCGGTTTCCATGAGCTTCTTCTCGATGCGCTCGGTCACCTGCCGCGACACTTCCTCAGCCGTCGCCCCCGGCCACAAGGTGCGCACCACCATGGCCTTGAAGGTAAAGGGGGGATCTTCGCTCTGGCCCAGCTTGCTGTAGGAGATCGCCCCGACCACCGCCAGCAGAACCATTAGATAAAGGACGATCTGACGGTTCTTCAGAGCCCATTCGGAAAGGTTGAAGTTCATCCGCGATTACTCCTTGCCCGCCAGATCAACCGGACGGTTATCGCGATCAACCGGTCGTACCTGCAGCCCTTCACGGAGCAGGTGAACGCCGCCCACCACCACCCAATCGTCGCCATGCAGGCCGTTGAGAATGGCCGCACGTTCCTCATGGTAGGGACCAATCACCACCGACACGCGCTGCAGACGGCTTTCGCTGCCGCGCACTACCCACACATAAGGCTGGTCGTTATCGGCGCTGAGCGCCGACAGCGGCACCGACAAGGGGACTTCGCCATCATGCTGGACATGCACCCGGGCACTCTGCCCCGGCTCAGCGGGAACCTTGGTATCGACAAACGAAACCCGCGCAGCAAAGGTGCGCGACTGCGAGTCTGCCGAGGGCGCCATCTCGCGAATCACCCCCGGGTAGCGACGACCGGGCTGCGACCACAGCTCAACCTCGACCTGCTGGCCAATGCGATAACGCTCGTAGCTCTGCTCGGGCAGGCTGATCAGCACCTCGCGCTCGCCATCCGCCGCCAGCACGAATACCGTCTGCCCGGCCGCCAGCACCTGGCCTACCTCGCCGCGCCGACTGGCAATCACCCCGTTCTGCGGTGCGCGCAACACGGCATAACCAGCCTGGTTGCTGGCTACGTTGTACTCGGCACGCACCTGTTTGAGCCGCGCCTCACCGGCACGGTAGAGATTTTCCGCGTTGTCGTACTGCGACTGGCTGACCAACTGGCGCGCCAGCAGGGTCTTGTAGCGATCACGCTCGGCGCGTACCAGCTTGAGATTGGCTTCGGCAGCCGTCACCTGGGCGCGCATGGCTTCCAGTTGCAGGCGCACATCCTGCGGGTCCAGCTCAGCCAGCGGCTGATCCTTACGGACCCGCTCGCCGACTTCGACCAGGCGTTTACTCATCTTGCCGCCGATGCGAAAGCCCAGTTCCGGCTCGAAGCGGGCCCGCACTTCGCCAGGAAAGGTATCCACCAGCGCACCGGCAGGTACCGGCTGCACCACCAGCACCGGACGCGCCACGCTGGCAGTAGGTTCCTCGCTGCCACAGGCAGTGAGCAGCAGGCCCAGTACAGCGGGTATGGCAAGCGGCAAGACATGACGAAACATGGGAGCAACCTTTGCACAAATAGGGTTATTGGAATATTTATACCGGCGAGTATAGTAAAAATAGCAAACCCGCCAGTCCAGTATTTAAACGACGATGTCAGACACTCTTTCCACCAGCCTGTCCACGCCCAGCAACGGCCCCGGCCGCCCCAAGGATCAGCTCAAACGTCAGGCAATCCTCGACGCCGCCAAGCAGCTGTTCCTCCAGCAGGGCTACGAAGGCACCAGCATGGATGCCATTGCCAGCGCCGCGGGCGTTTCCAAGCTCACCGTGTATAGTCACTTCACCGACAAAGAAACCCTGTTTGCCTGCGCCGTGGCCGCCAAATGCGAGGAACAGTTGCCAGCCACCTATTTTGAGCTGGCAGCAGATGTGCCGATCGAGGCCAGCCTGCTGGCGATCGGGCGGGGCTTCAATACGCTGGTCAACAGCGACGAATCACTGGCCCTACAGCGACTGATGACTGCGCAGGGCGGACAGAATCTGCAACTGGCCCAGTTGTTCTTCAATGCCGGCCCGCAGCGCATGCTCGACGCCATGCACAAGTTGCTCGAGCAGGCCTGCCAGCGTGGCCAACTGCAGATCGACAACCCGGCACGCGCCGCCGAACACTTCTTCTGCCTGATTCGCGGCGGATGCAATTTCCGCCTGTTGATCGGCCTGTGCGAGCCGCTCAGCGGTAGTGCCGCAGAAGAGCACGTCAGTGACGTGGTCGGTTTGTTCCTGCGCGCCTACCGCGCGAATTCATGAAAGTTTTTTCTTGGCATAAATGTCATAGCGGCTGGATTTACCCTCCAGGCTGTAGCTGGGTGCAGGGCCGCTAATCACCGGCGCCTTGCGCGGGCGCTTGACCACTACGCGATGGGAAGCCAGTGCCAGTGCTGCCTCCAGCAGGCTGGACGCATCCTCGTCATCACCCACCAGCGGGCGAAACAGGCGCATTTCCTTCTTCACCAGAGCACTCTTGTCGCGGTGCGGAAACATCGGATCGAGGTGGATGACCTGCGGCACGTCACCCTGCCAGTCACGCATCAGGGCAATGGCGTCGCCCTCCAGCAGCTGCATGCGCGCCACGATGGCCGCCACCTGATCATCCGTCGCGGCACGCCGCAGGCCATCGGCCAGCAGTGCCGCGATCACCACCTGCCGTTCGCACATCTGCACCCGGCACCCCAGACTGGCCAGCACAAACGCATCACGCCCCAAGCCCGCCGTAGCCTCCAGCACATGGGGACGAATCCCCGGAGCCAGTCCCACCGCCTTGGCAATCATCTGCCCGGCGCCACCACCGAACTGGCGACGGTGCGCCAGCGCACCTTCAACAAAATCGACGCGCACCGGCCCCGGTGCCTGCGGTCCCAACTCGACCAACTGCAAACCCTGTTCACCCAGTTGCAGGGCAAAATCCGCCACCGTCGCCTGATACTCCAGGCCGAGTTGTGCCGCCAATGCCTGAGCCGGAAGCGCATATTCGGCTTGCAGGGCTTGCACACTCAGACGCACGGCCTGCCATTCGTCGTTTCTCGCCATCGTCTCGCTCAATGATTGCCCACCTGCGCCGATAACTCGGCAAAGCGACATTTTGCCAGAGCCCGGCCACCACGTCGCAGCGAGGTGCAGCATGTTCGAGGTCATCAGCGCGCGCCAAGCCAGCGCGCCCACACCACGCAGCGACAACCTTGAGCAGCGCTTGCAGAGCGACATCGAAGCCTCGCTCGACTACCAGATCCTCCGCCGAACCCTGGGCATTGCCAGCGAGGCGGCGCCCCCTAAAGCCCCCGTGGAAAAGCAGCCCGAAACAGCTGCCGATCCCGAGCAACTCCTGGAAACCGCCGCCCGCGACGTGGCACGCTTCGAGCAGGTACTCAGCCAGCGTGAACTGCAGGTAGAGATCGGCCAGCCCGCCACCCCGCAGGTCAGTGATCCGTTGGTGCTTGATCTGGCCGGCAATGGTTTCAGTACCACAGGCCTGGAGCGTGGCGTTCGCTTCGACCTGAATGGCGACGGCCGGCAAACCCTGACCAGCATGCCCAGCGGCGATGACGCGTTGCTGGCCATGGATCGCAATGGCAACGGACGCATTGACGACGGCCGCGAATTGTTTGGTGACCAGCGTGGTGCGGCCAACGGCTTTGCCGAACTGGCCCGTCTGGATGACAACCGTGACGGACGCCTGGATGCCCAGGATGCGGCCTTCCAGCAGTTACGCCTGCTGCGTTTCGATAGCCAGGGTCGCCAGCAACTGCAAAGCCTGGAGCAGGCCGGCGTCAGCGCCATCAACCTGCGTGCCCGGGACGTGGACATTGCCCTCGGCGCCTACGACCGCATCGCCCAGCTGGGCAGCTTCGAGTTTGCTGACGGGCGCAGCGGCCAGGCCGCCGATCTGCTGCTCGCCCAGCGCTAACAAGGCTCAGAGCAGCGCGTACTGCTCGCTGGCGGCAGGCCATGGCAGATCGCTCAGCCCTGGCAGGCGTGCTTGCAACTGGCGGTGAAAACGCCAGGCGAGTAGTGGCGCCAGCTGGTTGTCCGGGGTATGCAGATAGACATGCGGGGTCAGTCCGGCAGTAATCCAGTCGGCCACCTTGTCCAGCCAGGGCTGCAGGAAGGCATCGTTGGCAGGCAACGCTGGATGACCAATGAAACGTAGCTGCGGACTGTCGCTGAACGCCGTCGGACGCACCGGCAGCCGTGGTTTCTTGGCCTGGGCATGGCGTACTGCCGAGCTTTGCAGGGTGCAGCTGAACAAGGCCCGCGCATCCAGGCAGATACGCTCGACCTGACGATCACGCAACAGGCGGTTGAGCGCCCGCTCCTCTTCACCGCGGGCAAAGAACAGCGGATGACGTACTTCCACCGCCACGGCCCGCCCCTGCAGGGCATCGAGCAAGGCAACCAGCTCACCCAGACGTGCCGGGGCGAAGCTGGCAGGTAACTGCAACCACAACGGATGCACACGACCACCCAGCGGCGCCAGCAACTCAAGGAAACGCTCCAGCAGCGCCTGCTGCCCATACAAACTGGGTGCATGGCTGAGGCTGCGCGGCAACTTGGCCGTGAAACGAAAGTGCGCCGGCATGTGCTGCGCCCAGCGCCGCACCGTCTCGACACTCGGCACGGCATAGAAGGTGGTATTGCCTTCGACCGTATTGAACACCCTGGCATAGCGTTGCAGGGCGTGGCCAGCCCCGGATTGACTATAGAGATGCGCGCGCCAGGCCGGCTCGCTCCAGGCCGGGCAACCCAGGAAGTACGGCAACATCAGGCGTACAGATCAAGCCCCAGAACCTCTTGGGCATCACTCTGCACCACCATCGCCGAGGTGCTGGCATAGCTGGCCAGTGCCTGGGCGGCACGTGAGCTGACCTGCGGGCGCAATTCGGAGAACTCGCCATAGTTCTGCGTGCGCGCCGGCAATATCTCGCCAGACGCCGTACCCGCCTCGGCACGCCGGGTACGCGCGAAATTATCCAACCCCTGGGTCAGGGCAGGACTGACCGGCTGCTGACGCTGCTGCTCAACCTGACGCTGCACCTCGGGGTACGGCGTCAGCGCATTGCCGGTACGGCCACTGCGCTCGGGGTTGTAGCCTGCATTGAAGGAATCGATACGCATCGTACGCAACACTACCCGGGAGAATCTGAGGAAAATCTAGCCTTCGCCGTGCAGCTTGGCAATCTGCCAGTAGTCAGCCGGCACTGGCCTGCTTGGGCGTGGCGACATTGTCACGCAGATAGACCGGCTGAGCCTGCTCGGCCGGCAGTGCCTCACCACGTTGCCAGGCAAAGCGTGCCAACTGCAGGATATCCAGGGCATGCGGCAACAAGTCGGCCTGCTGCCTGGGCACCTGGGGAAGCCGTGCCGCATGGCTGCCCCAGCCCGTCCCCGCGGCGAACCATTCGCTGGCCTCGCCCATCGGCAGACGAACGGCCTCCGGCGGCAGCACCGCTTCCTCTTGGCAGGCACGCATCTCGCCCTGCTCCAGGCGATAGCAACCCCAGTAGACTTCATCCATCCGGGCATCGATGGCACTGGCCACCTGCGTCGCCCCTTGCTCGCGCCAGGCACGCTGTGCCAGAGCAGCCAGGTTGGACACCGGCAGCACCGGACGCTGCAAGGCAAACGCCAATCCCTGCACCACGCCAATGGCAATACGCACCCCTGTAAAGGCGCCGGGGCCACGACCGAAGGCAATCCCATCCAGCTGGCTCAGGCTCAGCCCAGCCTCGCTCAACAGGTGCTGGATCATCGGCAGCAGGCGCTGGGCATGCAAACGGGGAATCACCTGATAGTCGCTCAGGCAGCGCCCATCGTGCAGCACGGCAACAGAGCAGGCTTCAGTGGCGGTATCCAGGGCCAGCAGAGTGGTCATGGGCAACTCCGGTCAACAAGGGCGAAGATGATAAACGACAACGGCCCGCAAGCGGGCCGTTGCATGACATACCGAACGGCTTAACTGAGCGCAGCCAGGACCTTCGCAGTGATCTCTTCCACCGAACCCACACCCTCTACCTTGGAGCACTTGGGAGTTTGCTCGACGGCGGCCAGGCGCGAGTAGAAATCCACCAGCGGCTTGGTCTGCTCGTGATACAGCGCCAGGCGCTTGCGTACGGTTTCCTCGCTGTCATCAGCACGCTGAATCAGCGCATCGCCTGTCTCGTCGTCAACACCAGCCACCTTGGGCGGATTGTGCTCGACGTGATAAACGCGGCCAGACGCTTCATGCACCCGGCGACCGGAAATGCGCTTGACGATTTCTTCATCGTCCACAGCGATTTCCAACACGTGATCAAGCTTCACGCCGGCCTGCTGCAAAGCCTCTGCCTGAGGAATGGTGCGCGGGAAGCCATCAAACAGGAAGCCATTGGCACAGTCATCCTGGGTCAGGCGCTCCTTGATCAGGGCAATGATGATCTCGTCGGAGACCAGGCCACCGCTGGCCATGATGTCCTTGACCTGCAGGCCCAGCGGGGAGCCCGCCTTGACGGCGGCGCGCAGCATGTCACCCGTGGAGATTTGCGGGATTGCGAACTTCTCGGTGATGAAGCGAGCCTGGGTACCTTTACCGGCACCGGGCGCCCCCAACAGAATCACGCGCATCGTTGTGCTCCTAAGACAGTTTCAAAAGGCTCGGACAGGCCGCTCGGGCCCATCGCAGGTATTCGTTTCGCGCCTGGCATACAGGTCGCTGGGACTGGGGTGACGCTGTCGGCCTGGTGTCGCCTGGCACACGCCTGTCGATGACCGTGCCGACCTGCCATACGGCTCTCGTCGACACGCCCGGAGTCATGTTCCGGCCTGCCGGGCGCAGTGATAATGCGGCCTCGACGGGCGAAAGGGTTGTCAAGATACACAGCGTATCAACACCTTACAAGCAGCCATAGGTCGCATTCACGCGCGTGACGGCAAGGTCATAGTGTGACCCATTGCTCAACCGGTATTGCGCAGGCCTGCCGCGATCCCCGCCACACTGACCAGCAGCGCCTGTTGCACGGCAGCCTGCTGCGCACCCTCAGGCAGGCGCGAGCGGGCCAATAGCTCAGCCTGCAGCACATGCAGCGGGTCCAGATAGGTGTTGCGTACCGCCAGCACCGCACGAGTTTCCGGGCTGCCGGCAAGCAGGCAGTCGGCGCCGGTAATTTCCAGCACACGCGCCTGCGCATCAGCCAGTAACTGGCGCAAGCGCTCACCCAGCGGCCGCAGCGGTCCTGCCACCAGGCGTTCGTCATACAGGCGAGCCAGATCTGCATCGGTCTTGGCCAGCACCATTTCCAGCATGTCGATGCGCGTACCGAAAAATGGCCAGTCCCTGCGCATCTCACGCAACACCGACAGCTGCCCGCCCGCCAACGCGTTACCCAACGCGCTCTCCCAGCCCAGCCAGGCTGGCAGCATGAGACGCGTCTGTGTCCAGGCAAAGATCCACGGAATGGCCCGCAGGCTTTCTACCCCACCTTCGCGACGCTTGGCCGGCCGGCTCCCCAACGGCAGACGCCCCAGCTCCTGTTCTGGGGTTGCCTGGCGGAAATACTCGACGAAGCTGGGCTCCTCGCGCACCACCTGGCGATAGGCTTGCACGCCGTCTGCCGCCAGCTGATCCATGAGCTGACGCCAGGCCGGCTTGGCCTGCGGTGGCGGCGACAGGGTGGCCTGCAACACCGCAGCGGTGTAGAGGCTGAGGTTATGCACGGCAATGCCCGGCAAACCGAACTTGAAGCGGATCATTTCGCCCTGCTCGGTAGTCCGGAAGCGCCCTGCCACCGAACCCGGCGGCTGCGAAAGAATCGCCGCATGAGCCGGTGCACCACCCCGCCCGACCGTACCGCCACGGCCATGGAACAGCAGTAGCTCCACGTTCTGCGCCTGGCAAACCGCCACCAGTGCTTCCTGCGCACGGTACTGTGCCCAGGCCGCCGCTGTGGTGCCGGCGTCCTTGGCTGAGTCGGAGTAGCCGATCATCACCTCCTGCGGACCACTCAGGCGCGCCCGGTAACTGGCCAGGCTCAGCAACTGACTGACCACCGGCGCGGCGTTATCCAGATCCGCCAGGGTTTCGAACAGCGGCACCACGCGCATGCTGCGCTGCAGCCCGGCCTCTTTGAGCAGCAGCTGCACGGCCAGCACGTCGGAGGCCGCTCCGGCCATGGAGATCACGTAGGAACCCAGCGAGGCCGCCGGGGCCTGCGCCACCACCCGGCAAGTGGCCAGTACTTCGGCAGTGTCCTCGCTGGCCTGGTAATGCGCCGGCAACAAGGGCCGTGGGTTGTCCAATTCGGTCTGCAGAAAAGCCAGGCGCTGTGCTTCCGACCAGTCCTGGTAGCAGCCCAGCCCCAGGTAGTTGGTGATCTCGCTGAGCGCCGCGGCGTGTCGGCTGGAGTCCTGGCGAATATCCAGACGCACCAGAAACAGGCCGAAGGTAGCCACCCGGTGCAGGCAATCGCGCAGCGAGCCGGCGGCAATCACCGACAGGCCACAGGCCTGCAACGAGGCATAGCAGAGCGCCAGGGGCTCCCAGAGTTGCTGGTTATCCTGCAGAACCAGCGGGCCGGGGGGCAGCTCTTCATGCAATGCCGCATGCGCCCAGGCACGCGTAGCCCGCAAACGCTCACGCAACTGGCGCAGTACCTCACGATAGGGCTCTGTGCGCGTGCCAGCCTGGGCCAGCAGTTCGGCGCTGGCCTGGTGCATGGATAGTTCGGTAATCAGTTGCTCGACATCACGCAGAAAAAGGTCCGCCGCCATCCAGCGCGCCAGCAGCAGCACTTCGCGGGTCACCCGCGCGGTGACATTGGGGTTGCCATCGCGGTCGCCGCCCATCCACGAGGAAAAACGCAGCGGCGCGGCTCCCAGAGGCAAGCCCTGGCCACACGTTTGCTGGACGGCCTGCTCGACCTGACGAAGAAACTCCGGCACAGCCTGCCATAACGAATGCTCGATCACCGCAAAGCCCCATTTGGCCTCGTCCACCGGAGTCGGCCGCGCATGGCGGATCTCGTCGGTATGCCAGGCCTCGGCCACCAGTTGCTGCAAGCGCTGATGAATACGCTGTCGCTCAACCGGTAACAGATCGGCATGATCCAGCGCGGCCAGTTGTGCGGCGATCGCATCGTACTTCTGGATCAGCGTACGGCGGGCCACTTCGGTGGGGTGAGCAGTCAGGACCAGATCGATGTCCAGACTACCCAGACGCTGGGCCAAGGCATCCGCCGCGTGGCCCTGCTCGCGCAACTGGCGAAGCAACTGCGGCAAGGCTTGTTCGGCCAACTGGGCGGCCTGGCTGGGCGGCTCGCGACGCAACTGCTGGTACTGTTCGGCAATATTGGCCAGGTTGAGAAACTGGCTGAAGGCGCGCACCACTGGCAACAACTGCGAATCATCCAGACGGGCCAGTTCCGCCTGCAACGCAGCCTGGCCATCGAGCTGGCGGGAAGCCTTGGCCGCCTGGCGAATGCGTTCGATACAGGCCAGGAAATCCTCTCCGCGATCATCACGAATGGTCTGCCCCAGCAACTCGCCGAGCAGGTGCACGTCTTCACGCAGACGCGGATCAATCTTCGACATGGCCGTTCCCCCGTTAGGCACAAGGCTGTGCCTGCAGTTATAGCTGTTCAGGGCTGCTCACGGCAGCGCCCAGGCAGGTATTTGTCACTGATCTGCTCGCTACGGCACTGCCACTCCAGGCGACCATCGGCCTGGGGTTGGGCCACCAGTAGCAGTTGCTGGCCGGCCAGCGTCGTGCCGGCCAGGGTGATATGCAGCGTGCCACTCTCCGCGTCCAGCTCGATACGCTGCACGCTGTCCGGCAAGGGCGTGGCAAAGCCCGCTTCGGCCAGGCTGGACGGTAGTTGCTGCTGTCGGTAGTAGTAGCTGCTCACCACCACACTGGCGGAGCGCCCCAGCACTTCGGCCTGGGCGACCCGGGCACGCTGGCTGTAGTCGTGATACGCCGGAATGGCGATCGCCGCCAGAATACCGACGACGGCTACGCAGAACACCGCCAGGATCAGGAACAGCGCCGCATGACTGGTACCACCATTGGCCGCCAGCAAGGCGAACTGGCGCTGGGGATCGGTGCTGCTGGCTCTGGCTTCGGCAATCTTGCGCTGACAGGCACGGTAGTACCAGGCATTGGCATACAAGGGCGGCAGCAGCAGGATGGCTAACAGGTAAAGCAGGTAACCCAGCCCGATCACGCTGCCGGCAGCTTCACCCGCCGCGACACCCAGCAGCCCCAGCAGCAACATCAGCACGTAGGGCAGGCTGAAATAGGCCAGCCCGTGCAGCCACAGCTTGCGATACAGCAGCCAGTAGAAGGAGATAAAGAAGGCCGGCCAGTGCCAGCTGATACCTGCCTTGCCAGCGGCATCAAAACGCTGGAACTGGCGCAGGTAATAGGCGGTATGACGCGGCCCGATCACCGCGCGATACCACTCCTCCTGCTCTGCCGCGGGCGATACAGGCTGACTGTCCAGCGGCTGACCGCAGGACGAGCAAAAACGCGCTGCCGGCATTTGCCGGCTGGCGCAATGGTTACATAGCGTCATGTGAACATCCCTGTCAGGTAGCAGGCCCGCGCCTCGGAGGGCGCACAGGCCTTACAGTGCCGCCGGCGTATCAGCGTGACAACGCACGGCACGCTTGCGCTTGTCGACCAGCACGCCGGAAAGCCCCTTCTGCTTGGTATCGAACAGAACCAGCACACCGTCGATGCACTGGGCAACCTGCTGGGCAGGCTCATGAGACACCTTGTAGTCCTGGCCGGGAATGGTTTTGAGGAAGGTGTAATCGGCCAGCAGCAGGGCATCTTCTTCCTTGGCGATATGCAGGTAGCCGTAGTACCACAAAGCGGCCACGGTGGCCGCGACTGTCGCCACGGCGGTAAGGATGCAAGGGATCAGGTTACGCTCTTCGGTCATCGTCGGATCACTTAATGCGGATGGTCGGGATTGGCTATTTCACCCAGGCGCCGCAGGCCACGATAGCCCTGCGGATCTTCCAGGTAACGCAGCATCACCTCGCGCCACACGGGCTCGGCGAACGTCTGCACATGCTCACCGCGGGTAGGCTGGAAGACCCGCGGCGGCTGCGCAGCCTGATACAGCTGCACGCCGTTGGCAAGCGGCACCACCGCATCATCCAGGCTGTGGTAGATGAGAATGGGCAAGCCCTGCAGGTGTTCGATGGCATAAGCGGCGCTTTCCTGCTCGGGCAAAAGCCAGGACAACGGGTACTGCAAGGCCCAGGTCAGCCAGTGACTGCCCAGCGCATGCCGGGCCACGCCGCGATAGCTGGCCGGCACGCCATCCAGCAGCAAGGCCTGCAGACGCTGGCGCTGTTCGGCATGCTCGGCCAGGTAACGTACTGCCAGCGCGCCACCCAGGCTCTGGCCGAGCACGACCAGCGGCTTGCCCTGCACGTCCGGCGCCTGCGCCAGCCAGGCAAAGGCGGCGTCGATATCCTGGTACACCGCCGGCAGACTCGGTTGTCCGGCGGACAGGCCATAGCCCCGGTAATCGAGCATCAGCACCTGATAACCCTGGGCCGGCAACCAGGCCACCCCCTGCAGGTGCCAGGCCAGGTTGCCACCATTGCCATGCAGGTGCAGCACCGTGCCACGCGGCGCCACCCCCGGCGCCGCGGGCAGCCACCAGGCATGCAGGCGCGTGCCATCGGCCGCCTGCAAATACACATCGCGATAGTCCAGCTGCAGTACCGCCGGGGTCACCGGCAGCCCCGCCTGCGGGTAGAACAGCCACTGGCTGCAGCCACCCAGCAACAGGCACAGCCCCAGCAGCAGGCTGCGCATCACTTGCCGCCGGCGCGCACTTCCTCGCGCGCCTTGTAGGTCGCCTCGTAGATACGCTCGGCCAGGCGCGAGAACGGCAGGCTCTGGATCCACACCGTGCCGGTGCCGCGCAAAGTGGTCAGGAGAATACCCTCGCCACCGAACAGCATGCTCTTGAGGCCGCCGGCCAGGGCGATGTCATAGTCGATGCCGGCACTGAAGGCCACCAGGCAGCCGGTATCCAGACGCAGCGTCTCGTTGCGTAACTCCTTGCGAATCACCGTACCGCCGGCATGCACGAAGGCCAGGCCGTCACCTTCGAGCTTTTGCAGGATGAACCCCTCACCGCCGAAAAAACCGGCACCCAGGCGCTTGCTGAAGCTGATGCCGATCTGCGTGCCGTAAGCCGCACAGAGAAAGGCATCCTTCTGGCAGATCAGTTTGCCGCCGACCTGGCCAAGCTCGATGGGCACCACGCTGCCCGGGTAAGGCGCAGCGAAGCCCACCCGTTGCCGGCCCTGGCCGTGGTTGCTGAAATGCGTCATGAACAGCGACTCGCCGGTCAGCAGACGCTTACCGGCACCCCATAACTTGCCCAGCACACCATTGGCCGAACCATCGCCCATGCGCGTTTCGAAACGGATGCCCTCGGTCATGTAGTTCATCGCCCCGGCCTCGGCGATCACCGTCTCGCCGGGGTCGAGAATGATCTCCACGGTCTGCGCCGAGGAGCCGAGAATTTCATAGTCGAGTTGATGGCTGGGCATGGAAGTAACCTTGGGTTAGCGGCAAGCCACAAGCGTGCAGGGAGTTAAACGCTTGCAGCTGCTAAAGGATGTTCGCGTAGTCCGCCTCGATGCGTTCCAGGCTCAGGTGGTTGAGAAAGTTGGAAAAGCACATCCAGGCTGATAGCGCATTGAGATCACGAAACTGTGGCGGCAGGTACAGGGGGGGCACCACGATGCCCTCATCGACCAGCTGGCGCAGAGCACGCATGTCCTCCAGGGTGGTTTTGCCACAGAACAGCAGGGGAATCTGCTCCAGCTTGCCCTTGCGCACCGCCAGCTGGATGTAGTTGTAAATCAGGATGAAGCCCTTCAGATAGGACAAATCCTTGGTGAAGGGCAAGCCGTCGGGCAACGAGCCGCGAAACACCCGGCTGCTGTTGGCGTAGCTGTCTTCGGCGGAGAAACCCTGCTCCAGGAAGAAGCGGTAGATTTCCAGGAAATCCGCGCCCTCCTCGGCCATGTGGATGGCCCGGGTACGGTTGGTCAGCTTACGCAGGCGCGACGGATAGGAGGCAAAGGTAATCACCTCCATGAGAATCGCCAGGCCTTCCTGGGTCACCGTCGACGAGGGCGGTCCTTTGGCGAGGAAGGTACAAATCGGCTGGTTGAGGCCATTCAGCGTGGTTCCCACATGCACCATGCCCTCATGTACCTCAAGGGCTCGTACATCGCGCTCATTGAAGCGCGCATCGCTACGCAGCTTGATGTAGTCGGCACCGGCCGCGGCATCGGCGAGAATGCCGTCGGACACCATGACACGCACCGTATCGTCACCGAACAACGCCGACAGCCGCTGCTGCAGCAGGTTGACCGCCTGACTGGCGTCGAGGGTCTTCGCTTCATCGACCAGGTCGCCGCGTGCGGCGATGGCATTCAGGTAATCGCTGAGCATCAGCCCCAGGTCCGCCAGGGTCGGGTCGCCGGCATGGAAGGCATCGGTCGCGGCACCGTACAACTCCTGGGAGATCAGGCCGAAATCCGCCGTACCCCGGCCTTCGAGCATGCGAATGACCATGCGGTATTCCTTGCACATGCGGCGCATGATCTGCCCCACCGGGCTGAACTGGCCGAGCTGGCTGGTGATATCCCGCTCGATGGCCTGCAACTCCTGCTTCTTCGCCGCCGGGTCGAAACCCAGCGGGCGAGCCAGGTAGTAGTCGCGATCCACCGCCGGCAGCGCCTGCGCCCCCTGGGCAAAGAAGCCCTCACGCACGCCATCGTCCCACTTCACCGCATCCAGTATGCGAATCGGCTCCTGCGCGGCGACGATACGCTCGGAAAGCCGGCGAATGCTCAGCTGATAATCATCCAGTCCGCTCGTCGCCGCCATGCGCCTACCCTGCCTGTTCAGTCCGCGCGACGCTGGAAGCGCGCCACTTCGATGAACAATCCGGCATTGGCCGGGTCGTCCAGATAGCCCAGCACCTCATGCAGCGGACTGGCAATGGCCAGTCCCTCGCCTTCCTCGGTGTCGAAGGGCGAACCGGCCAGGCGTCCCTCTTCGACATCGCGCATGACGCGCTCGATATCCAGGCTGAACAGCACCAGCTCATTGCCCCGCGTCAGTTCGAACCCCAGCCAGGCATGCCGTCCGCCCAGGCGTTCGGGCAATTCGGCGCTGAGGTACCAGCGACGGCCATGGTGGCGTACGGTAAAGGGATACTCCTCGAACTTGTCGTCATCATCGGCCAGGCGTGCGCGATAGCGTTGTGCACCCGCATGGCTGATGGACAGGTACTGGCTTTCGCCCCACTCGTTCTGCCGCTGCCAGTCACCCAGCAAAGGCATGGGCGCGGCCTCCTCGGGCGGAATACCCTGCTCGAACGACACCAGGCAACCGCCCAGCAGTGCCAGGCAACACAGACACAACACACGCCATACGTGCATGGCACGCTCCTTGGAAAGACCAGGCCGGAAGCTCATGCGCCCACCACCAGGCGCCTGGCGATGATCTTGGCGGGCGCCCCCGGCCGCCGTCAACCATCAGCCGCAAGCGTTTGTCCGGGGCGTGTACTGCTGCCTAAAACGCAACAGCCCGCCAAGAAGGCGGGCTGTTGTGAGACTGCAGGCGACTCAGTGTTCCGGACGCATGTGCGGGAACAGGATGACGTCACGGATCGACGGCGAGTTGGTCAGCAGCATCACCAGGCGATCGATGCCGATGCCTTCACCGGCCGTCGGCGGCATGCCGTATTCCAGGGCACGCACGAAGTCGGCGTCGTAATGCATGGCCTCGTCATCACCGGCGTCCTTCTCGGCTACCTGCGCGTGGAAACGCTCGGCCTGGTCTTCGGCATCATTCAGCTCGGAGTAGGCATTGGCGATCTCGCGGCCGCCAATGAACAGTTCGAAGCGGTCGGTGACGTTGGGGTTCTGGTCGTTGCGCCGGGCCAGCGGCGAGACCTCGAAGGGGTACTCGGTGATGAAGTGTGGCTGCTCCAGCTTGTGCTCGACCAGCTCCTCGAAAATCATCACCTGCAGCTTGCCCAGACCTTCGTGGCCGAGCAGCTTGGCACCGGCCTGCTTGGCGATGGCACGGGCCTTCTCGACATCGTTGAGGTCTTCCGCGGTGATGTCCGGGTTGTACTTGAGGATCGAGTCGAACACCGACAGGCGCGCAAACGGCTCACCGAAGTGGAACACCTTGTCGCCGTACGGCACGTCGGTGCTGCCCAGCACCGCCAGGGCCAGCTCGCGGAACAGCTCCTCGGTGAGGTCCATGTTATCGCGGTAGTCGGCATAAGCCTGGTAGAACTCGAGCATGGTGAACTCGGGATTGTGCCGGGTCGACACGCCCTCGTTGCGGAAGTTGCGGTTGATCTCGAAGACCTTCTCGAAGCCACCGACCACCAGGCGCTTGAGGTACAGCTCCGGAGCAATACGCAGGAACATCTGCATGTCCAGGGCATTGTGGTGAGTTTCGAACGGCTTGGCCGCGGCACCGCCGGGAATGGTCTGCAGCATCGGCGTTTCCACTTCGAGGAAGCCCCGCTCATTGAGGAAGCGGCGGATGTGTGCGATTACCTGGGAGCGTACGCGGAAGGTCTGGCGCACGTCTTCGTTCATGATCAGGTCGACATAGCGCTGGCGGTAGCGTTGCTCGGTGTCGGTCAGGCCGTGGAACTTGTCCGGCAGCGGACGCAGCGACTTGGTCAGCAGGCGCACGCTGTGCATGTAGACGTACAGGTCACCCTTGCCGGAACGCGCCAGGGTGCCTTCGGCGGCAATGATGTCGCCGAGGTCGAAATGCTTGACCGCCTCCAGCTGCTCGGCCGGCAGGGTCTTGCGGTCGACATACACCTGCAGGCGACCCGAGGTGTCCTGGATCACCATGAAGGCGCCACGGTTAAGCATGATGCGCCCGGCAACCTTGACCGGAATGGCGGCCGCCTCCAGCTCTTCCTTGCTCTTCTCCGCATACTGTTTCTGCAGGTCGGCACACAGGCTGTCGCGGCGGAAATCGTTGGGAAAGGCATTGCCCTGCTCACGCACGGCGGCCAGCTTTTCCTTGCGCTGGGCAACCAGCTTGTTTTCTTCGTGCTGCCGCTCTTCGTGGGAAAGGCTGGACTGGTCGAGGTGTTGGTCGCTCATTGCGGGTCGTCCCGGTCAAATCATCGTTCTTGAAAGGTCACTGCACAGTTCAAGCGGGGGCCTCCACCGGGAGGCTCACCCGCTGCAGCGTGCAGCTTATCGCTTGAAGCATGCGCCTGCTTTAGAGGCCCTGTTTCAGACTGGCCTCGAGGTAGCCATCGAGGTCGCCATCGAGCACTTTCTGGCAGTCACTGCGCTCGACGCCGGTACGCAGATCCTTGATGCGCGAGTCATCGAGCACATAGGAACGGATCTGGTGCCCCCAGCCGATGTCCGACTTGCTGTCTTCCAGGGCCTGCGAGGCGGCGTTGCGCTTCATCATTTCCAGCTCGTACAACTTGGCCCGCAGCATCTTCATGGCGGTGTCCTTGTTGGCGTGCTGGGAACGTTCGTTCTGGCAGGCCACCACGGTGTTGGTCGGCACGTGGGTGATACGCACCGCCGAGTCGGTGGTGTTGACGTGCTGACCACCGGCGCCGGAGGAGCGGTAGGTGTCGATGCGCAGGTCGGCCGGGTTGATCTCGATTTCCACCTTGTCGTCGATCTCGGGCGAGACGAACACCGCCGAGAACGAGGTGTGGCGACGCGCACCGGAGTCGAACGGGCTCTTGCGCACCAGGCGGTGCACGCCGATCTCGGTGCGCAGCCAGCCAAAGGCATACTCGCCCTTGATGTGCACGGTGGCGCCCTTGATGCCGGCGACTTCGCCTTCGGACAGTTCGATGATGGTGGCATCGAAGCCGCGCTTGTCGGCCCAGCGCAGGTACATGCGCAGCAGGATGTTGGCCCAGTCCTGGGCCTCGGTACCGCCGGAACCGGCCTGGATATCCAGGTAGCAGTTGTTGGGGTCCATCTCGTGGCTGAACATGCGGCGGAATTCCAGCTTTTCGAGGATTTCGCGCAGACGTTCCACTTCAGCGACGATATCGTTCACCGCGCCTTCATCGTTCTCTTCGGCAGCCATTTCCAGCAGATCCCTGGAATCGGCCAGACTGCCGGTAAGGTCATCGATGGTCTCGACGATCTGCGCCAGCATGGCGCGCTCACGACCCAGGGCCTGGGCGTACTCGGGCTTGTTCCAGACGCCGGCGTCTTCCAGCTCGCGGTTTACTTCGATCAGGCGATCATGCTTCTGATCGTAGTCAAAGATACCCCCGAATGGACTGGGTGCGTTCGGTGAGGTCCTTGATGCTGTTGAGGATCGGATTGATTTCCATGGCGGGATACTCGCTGCACGCTATTGCAAAAGCCGGCGAGTATACCCGAGCGCGCCGCGCCCGGGCAGTCCTGTACGTCGCCGGGCGGCGACGTACAGGTAGGCTTTCAGGCCTGTCCGAGCTGCTGAACCTGGGCCTCCAGGGCGCTCTTCAGTTCCGGAGCCAGTTGCAGCTGGCGAGCCAGTTCATCCAGATAGGCACGCTCCATGAAATGCTCCTCATCAACCATCAGCACGCTGGCCAGGTAGACCTCGGCAGCCATTTCCGGCGTCGTCGCGGCGGCAGCGACTGCAGCCGGATCCAGCGGGCGGTTGAGTTCCTGCTCCAGCCAGCGCTGCAGTTGCAGGTCGTTACCACTGAGCTTGGCCATTTCTTCCTCGATCAACGCACGCTCGCGGGCATCGACATGCCCATCGGCCTTGGCCGCCGCCACCAGCGCCTTGAGAATCGCCTGGCTGTGCAGCTCGGCCTGCGGTGCCGGCAGACGATCGACGGTCTGCGGCTCGCGCGCCGGCGCACTGCCGGCCTGCTGCGCCTGCCAGTTGCCATAGGCCTTGTAGGCCATCACGCCGAGCGCCGCCAGGCCCCCGTAGGTCAGCGCCTTGCCACCGAACTTGCGGGCCTTCTTGTTGCCCAGCAGCAGGCCCAGCGCACCGGCGGCCAGCGCACCACCGGCCGCACCACCCAGCAGGCTGCCCAGCGGCGAGGCGCCCTGCCCGGCTCCGCCGGCCGGTTGGTTATTGCCCAGGCCATTTTGTTGCAGCAATTGCTGGCCGGACTTGAGCAGTTGATCGAGCAAACCGCGGGTATTCATGGATATGCAGCTCCTGAAGGACAAAGGCTAAACGTAGCGCACTAAAACCCGCCAGACAGCTAACAGGGGGCCAGATAATTGACCAGCAATTGTACCGATTCATTACCCCGGTACTCGTTGAGATCCAGCTTGTAGGCCAGCTCCACCCAACGCACGTTGGCATTCGGCCATTGCTCACGGTCGATATTGAAGGCGATACCGTCCAGAGCCTGGCTGCCACATTCGGTTTTCAGCTGCAGCTTGAGATGGCGCTCACCGACCAGACGCTGCTGCACCAGTTGAAAACGCCCATGGAACAGCGGCTCGGGGAAATGCTGCCCCCAGGGGCCGGCATGCCGCAAGGCACGCGCCAGCTCAAGGTTGAATTCACCCACCTGCAGCTGACCATCGGACAACAGCCGGCCGGTCAGGTCATCGGCACTCAACTGGCGACGCACCTCGGCGTCAAAGGCCACGGCAAAGGCGCCGAAATGCTCCTGCGGCAGTGACAGTCCGGCGGCCATGGCGTGCCCGCCAAACTTGCTGATCAGTCCGGGATGACGTGCCGCCACGGCATCCAGGGCGTCACGGATATGCAGCCCCGGCACCGAACGCGCCGACCCCTTGAGCAGCCCATCCCCGGCATCGGCAAAGGCGATGGCCGGACGGTGGTAACGCTCCTTGAGGCGTGAAGCAAGAATGCCGATCACCCCCTGGTGCCAGTCCGGCTCGAACAGGCACAGCCCATAGGGCAGATCATCCAGCGGCAAATCCTTGAGCTGGGCCAGCGCCTCGCGCTGCATGCCCTGCTCGATGGCCTTGCGGTCCTGATTGAGCTGGTCGAGCTGCACGGCCATATCACGGGCCAGCGCTTCGTCCTCGCACAGCAGGCATTCGATGCCCAGACTCATGTCGTCCAGACGACCCGCCGCATTCAAGCGCGGGCCGAGGATGAACCCCAGGTCGGTGGAGCTGATGCGCCGGTGATCGCGCCCGGCAACCTCGAGAATCGCCCGCAGGCCCGGTCGCGCACGTCCGGCGCGGATACGTGCCAGCCCCTGATGCACCAGGATGCGGTTGTTGGCATCCAGCGGCACCACATCGGCCACACTACCCAGCGCCACCAGATCGAGCAGCTCGGCCAGATTCGGCTCGGCGCGCCCGACAAACCAGCTCATCTCACGCAGCCGCGCACGCAGCGCCAGCAGCACATAGAACATCACCCCGACGCCAGCCAGAGATTTGCTGGGAAAACTACAGCCCGGCTGGTTAGGGTTGACGATGGCATCGGCCGCCGGTAACTGCGGTCCCGGCAAGTGGTGATCGGTGACCAGCACCCTGAGCCCGGCGGCCTTGGCGGCAGCCACCCCCTCCACACTGGAAATGCCGTTATCCACGGTCACCAGCAGATCGGGCTGGCGCTGCAAAGCCACTGCGACGATTTCCGGCGTCAGTCCGTAGCCATACTCGAAGCGGTTGGGCACTAGGTAGTCGACCTGCGCGGCTCCCAGCTGACGCAAGCCGAGCACGCCCACCGAACTGGCCGTGGCGCCGTCGGCATCGAAGTCGCCAACGATGAGAATGCGCTGGCGCTGCTGCAAAGCCTGCACCAGCAAGTCCACGGCGCCCTCGATGCCCTTGAGCTGCTGATAAGGCAGCAAGCGCCCCAAGGCCTTGTCCAGCTCCTCGGCACTGCGCACGCCTCGCGCGGCATACAGACGCGCCAACAGCGCGGGCAACTCGCCCAGGTCGGGCATCTGCTCAGGTAACGGACGAACTTCGATACGCATGCTACGAACCGTTTCTCGGGCGCTGGCGCGGCAGGCAGACAGGCCTGCTCAACGCTGGCCAACCAGCCATTGCAGGGGAATTTCATGCTGGCCGCGCTCATCGGTAACGAACAGCTCGCCATCGCTGATCATCACGCTCCAGCTCAAGGCGCGCGGCAGGTCCTGCGCCAGGTTGGCCAGAGCCTCCTGATCCACAGCCAGCACATGGATATTCTTCAGGGTGCGCAGCGGCTCGAGCACCCGCCCCTGCCAGACACGCAGGTTGCCATAGGCCAGCAGAGTGAAGCGCTCGGCGCGGCGCGAGCACCAGGTGATGCGTTCGGCATCCGGCTGACCGACTTCGATCCAGTGCAGCACGCGGCCATCCAGGCTCTTTTCCCAGAGTGCCGGCTCGTCGACATCCGACAGGCCCCGACCAAAGGCCAGCTGCTCGTGGTAGAACAACGCATAGGCGATCAGCCGCACGGCCAGGCGCTCCTCGGTTTCCGAAGGGTGACGCGCCACGGTGAAACGCAGGCTTTCGTAGACGCCACGATCCATGTCGGTGAGGTTCAGGTCGACTTTGTAGGGCGTCGCTTGCAGGGCCATGCGCGGTGATATCCGAAGACTGATCGAGGGCGCGCAGTCTAACAGGACGGCACGCCCTGCGGGGGCATGTCGGCGCCATGCGCCATGACCCGGTTGCGCCCGGCATGCTTGGCACGGTACAGCGCCGCGTCGGCCAGCGCCAACAGGCGCTCCAGGTCGTAGCCCGCCTGGTCACTGGCTGCCACCCCCACGCTCACGGTATGCCGGTGCTGCTCCACACAATGCTCGGCAAATCCCTGGCGCATACGCTCGGCGAGTTGCAAGGCGTCTTCCAGGCGGCCATGAATCAGACAGGCAAACTCCTCACCACCAATGCGCCCGAATACATCACCGCGCCGCAACTGCAACTGCGCGCCCTGGCTGAACGCCTGCAGCACCTTGTCGCCCGAGGAATGGCCGAAACGGTCATTGACCGCCTTGAAGTGATCCAGATCGAACAGTAGCAAGGCCACCGGCTGCTGCTGACGCTGGCACAGTCCCAGCAGCCGCTCGCCACTGTCGAGAAAGGCGCGGCGATTGCCGATGCCGGTCAGCGGGTCGGAGTAGGCTGCCAGGCGATAGCGCTGCTCGATCTGTTCCTTGACCATGGCCAGCACCACGAAGGCGATGCCCACCGCATACAACATGCTTTCCACCAGCAGCACCGGGAACAGCGGATTTTCCTGCAACGGACGATCCGTGTGCTGCACACTGATCAGCATGCGCATCACGTAGAACAGGGTATGTAAGCCGATCAGCAACAGCGCCGGCAGCACGGACACCTGGAGTTTCCGACGCGCCCGCCACAACTCGCGCATGGCCAACAGCATGAAGCAGGACATCAGCAAGGTATGCGCCAGGATGCGCCAGCTGAGGTTCTGGTAAAAAGCCGGCCACTGGCACAGCAGCCACCAGACCAGCGCCCCGGAAAACAGCCACGGCCAGCGCGGCGCACGACCGCAAAGCACGCGCATGACGGTCCAGTTCATACCGGCACAGAACAGCAGCAGCATATTGCCAACGAGGATCGGCAACCAGTCGAAACCCAAACCACGCAGCGCGTTGCACAGCAGGCCGATGGCCGCCAGCAAGAGCATGCAACCATTCCACAGCAAGGCCGGCTGGGTGCGTCCTCGCCACCAACTGAACAGCATGAGCAGGCCGCACAGGGTGACCACGCTGCCATTGGCCAGCAACAGGGAAGGGATATGCAGTGATGTCATGCTTGCAGCTCGCGGGACTTCAGGCAGGCCCGGCACGTCCGTGCCGGCACAGTGCCGATACGTTAGCCGATTGCCCGCAAAAGCTCACCTGGGATTGTCAGGCAAAACGCGCCCACAGCGTCTCGAACTCCGCGGCATAGGCTGCCAGCAGCGCGGGGTGATCGATCACCAGAAGATTTTCCTCGTTGCTGGTGGTGGCGCTGCGTGTCCAGTTGAAGCTGCCATTGAGCAACAGGCGGCCATCGAACAGCGCGAACTTGTGGTGCATGTGGTAGGGGCTGTCATCAATACGCAGTGGCACGCCCTGGCGTTGCAACCACTGGATATCGCTGCCCTCGTCGAACTGTTTGTCGTTATCGCTGATCACCCTGACCACGATGCCGCGACGATGGCAGGCGACGATTTCCTCGCTGAGCTGGTCGTCGGAAATGGTGTAGACACAGATATCCACGCTGCGCCGCGCCTGCCGGCACAGCTCGCGGATCTTCCGCCGGCAGCTTTCCCCCGGGCTGAAGTGCGCGCTGGCCACCTCGAGCTGGCGGGGAGCAGCCGCGCTATCCAGGGTTTTGACCACCTGTTCCAGCCACTTGAGTGCCGGCTCGACATTGCCCGGCTCAGCGATCAGTTCGCGCACCAGGGCGAAGGCCCGGTTACGCAGGTAGCGCACCTGCTCGGCGCTCAGGTTGCTGCCCAACTGGCGCAACTCGTCACGCTCCTGGTTGCTCAGGCGCAGGTCATTCAGGCTGTCACGCAACTGCTGGTCAAGCTGATTGAAATCCATGCAGGTTCCCTCTGTTCATGGCTGGCGGCGACGGCTCAGCGCGGCATAGCACACCCCGCACAAGGCCCCCGCCAGGTGGTATTCGAAAGACACGCCGGGCTGCGGCACCAGGCCAAACAGCCAGCCACCGTAGAGAAACAGCACCAGGGCGGCGAACAGCAGATCGATCAGGCTGCGCTGGAACCAGGCGCGGGCCAGCAGCAGGCCCCACAAGCCGAACAGCCAGCCGCTGGCACCGATATGCAGGCCATGCCGGGCAAACAGCCAGACCAGCAGTCCGCTGCCAAGGACGATGAACGCACTGGCGCGGAGGAAATCGCGACGCGAACGCAGAATCAGCAGACCACCCAGCACCAGCAAACCGCTCAGGTTGCTCAGCAGATGCAGCCAGCCGCCGTGCAGCCAGGGAGCAAACAGGATGCCGGGCAGCGCAGCCAGCTGACGCGGCACCAGCCCCAGGCCATGCAGGGCATCACCCGTCAGGCTGTTGAGCAGTTGTACCAGCAGCAGGCTGGCGGTCAGCGCCAACAGCACACGCAACTCGCTGCCGATATTCCTCATCAGCCCGCACTACCCTGCCCCGCACCAAGCTGCTCGGCCAGTTCACGCAACTGGCCGGAAATCTGCTGCATGCGGTTGTGCGTCCCCAGGTCGATATCGATTTTCTTGTCCATGGCCCGCACCAGTGGCAACAGGCTGTTCTGCAGGCTGTCGGCGAGGCTTTCCAGAACGGCCTGCACGCCCTGCTGGGGCGGCACCTGTACATGCACGGCCAGTTGCGGCGGGGTCTGCTGCCATTGCTCGACGGCCTGCAGCAGTGCCGGCAATGCCTCCTCGCGGCCGGCCGGCCGGCCAAGCCCGCGCACGCTCTCGACCAGATCATTGAGCTGCGCCACCAGCCGCGCGCCGACATCGCTGTCGCTGCCCCCCATCGCCTTGTTGCGCAGGAAGTCACGCTTGATCTGTGTCCAGCGCTCGGCCTGCTCGGCCGTCATGTTGCCACGCAGCTCGGCCAGCTTGAGCAGGTTTTCCTCGGCGCCACTGGTCAGCAACTGTGCCTCGCCCTGGTAGTGATCGGCGATCAGTTGCAGCAGCTCGGCATCGTTCATCACCGCGCTGACCTTCTCGGCCATCTTGTTCATGTTGCGGTAACTGCCCTGCAGCTTGAACGGTGGTTCGCTACGGTACTGGTCGGCCTGCGCGGCGCTGACGATGTACTGCTGATTGACCCGGCCAACCACGTCACGCACCTGCATCAGACGCTGCAGGGTACTGACGATCTCGTTGATTTCCGCCCCGCTGTAGCTGTGCGACAGCTCGTTGCTGGAAAACGGCTTGCCCTCGGCCTTGGCGACGAAGCGGTAGAGGTCGGCCATGTCGCGGGTGGCCAGCGGCGCCAGCACCGGGTTGGAGGTCAGGCTGTTCTCGATATACGACAGCGCGAAGGCCTCCTGCATGCCGCCCAGGGTGTCGCCCAGGTTGTAGATGTCGGCGCGGTTGGCGAGCATGTCGGGGATTTTGAACAGCTCGCCGGACTCGGTGTAGGGATTGCCGGACATGATCACGCAGAACTTCTTGCCGCGCATGTCATAGGTCTTGGTCTGGCCCTTCCACACGCCCTCGATGCGCCGCGTGCCGTCGCACAGCGAGATGAACTTCTGCAGAAACTCAGGGTGGGTGTGCTGGATGTCATCGACATACAGCATCACGTTGTTGCCCATCTCCAGCGCCAGGTTGAGCTTCTCCAGTTCCTGGCGCGAGGTGGCATCCGGTGCCTGCGCCGGGTCTACCGAGCGCACCTCGTGGCCCAGCGCCGGGCCGTTGATCTTCATGAAGATCAGTCCCAGGCGGTGCGCCACGTACTCCATCAGCGTGGTCTTGCCGTAGCCGGGCGGCGAAATGAGCATCAGCAGGCCCATCAGGTCGGAACGTTTGCCCTCGCCCACCGTGCCCATCTGCTTGGCCAGGTTGTCACCGATAAAGCCCAGGTACACATCATTGATCAGCTTGTTGCGCACAAAGGACGACAGCGGTCGCGGCTTGAACTCGCTGAGGCGCAGCGCCGTGCGCTGCTCGGCGATCACCGCCTGGCGTAGCGCCTGGTAACGCTGCAGCCCCGGGAGGAACTGCGTGCGGTGCTGGCGCAGGCGGGCAAACAGGTCATCGACCGCCAACACCAGCTGACGTTCGACAATGCGCGGGTGCTCACCCATCAGCTGGGCGACGCTAAAGCGCAAATCAACTTCGCTGACACGTCCCGGCAACGCCTCACCTAGCAGCGACAGTGCCACGGCCTCGGCGACATAACCGCTCAGCGCGGCAAACTCGTCCTGGGCGCAGAGGCCGCGCAACCAGTTGTCGAGCAGCGCCCACTGCGCCGCCGGCCGACCGTCGAGGTGAGCCAGGGCCTGCTGGTAGTCATCCCACAGCCGCGCCGCCTGCAGACGCAGCCTGAGTCCATCCAGCAACTGCCGGGCGTACTTGCTGAAAACAAACTCGGCGCGCTCGGCGGCCAGCACCTGCACCAGGTACTCGGCCGCCTCGCCCACCAGCGCCACATCCAGGCCCACAGGCTGCTCGGCAAGGAAGGCGCGCAGGGCCTGGGCAATTTCCTCCTGCAACTGTTGCAGAGCCTCGCGGTGACCGAACAACTGCTGCATATGCCGGCCGCTACGCGCTCGCTCCGGCCACTGCGCCAGCGCCGGGTTATCGCGCTGCACACCCCACAGCAGGCAGGCCAGGGCGCGCGCCGTGGCGCCATAGCGCAGCAGACCGGCGCTGTCGCGCAACGGCAGCAGCTGGATGAGGATGGCAGCGGCATCGTGATCGTGGATGCCCTTCTCGTAACCTTCCTTGTAGCGCGGCGCAGCAAAGTCACGGACCAACCGGGCCAACTCGTCCGGTTGCGCCAGCAGGGACTTCAGGCGCTCCAGGTCGAGGCCCTCGCGCCCCTCATCGGCGGCGGCCAGCACCTCGCCGGCCAGGTATTCGCCGCGGTACAGCTGTGCCGACTCCGACTCCAGCGCCACCTGCCAGAACGGCTTGAGCGCCTCCAGCTCGGCATTGGCCAGCGGTTCGAGGAAGTCGGTACCGGTCAGGTGCAGGTACAACTGTTCACCACGCGGCAGCAGGGTCAGGTCGAGTTCCTGGCTGTTGACGCTGAAGCGGTGGCGTGGACCGAGCTTGATGACGTTGCCACCCTCTTCGAACAGCTCGCTCTTGTCGCGCAGCGCGCGTACCGCCTGATCGCGGGCCCCCTTGAGGCGCGCCTCGATGTCGTCGGCCTTGACGCTGTCCTGCAACGCGCGCAGGCGTTCGGTCATCTCGCGCAGCTTGAGAATCAGCGGGTCGGCGGCGAAGAAGGCGTTGAGTTCCTCGGCCCGGGTGAAGCGCGCGGTACGCCGGGCCAGGCTGTCGAGGATACGCCGGGCCGCCTCCAGTACGCCTTGCGCCTTGCGCTGGCGCTCATCAAGCAACGCCTGCTTGTGCGCCTCGAAGGTTTCCAGCAGCTCCTCGCGCTTGGCCAGGATGTCGCCGAGGAACTGTTCCTGGTCACCGAACTGGCTCTCCAGTTCCTCCAGCTGCACCAGCAGACGGGCCAGCTGCTCGTCGCAACGCTCCGGGTCCTGGGCCTGCCCCAAGGCATTGGTGATGCCCTGGCTGAACAGTTTGAACTGCGCACCGAACTGCGCCACGCTCTCCGCCGAGCCCAGCCCCTTGCGCCGCTGTTCGGCACGCGCCCTGGCCTGGTTGAGGCGCGCATAGATCTCGGAGATGGATTCGACGATGCGTGTACGCTGGGTAGCGTCGTCGATCTTCAGCGAGGCCATCAGCGCGGACAGCATGTCCAGGTCGGCGGCCATGGTCTGCAGGGCCGCCAGCGGCTCGGCCAGCTGCACCACGCTGGCGGCCTTCTGCGCCTGCTCGTCAAGGCTATGCAGGCGGCTGACAAACGGCTGCAGGGCGGCATCGCCGGCGAGGAAGGTCGCGGTGGCCGCCGATACCCGCTCCTGGGCGGCGAGCAACTCGGCCTCCATGACGTCGAGGCGTGCCAGGTCGATGTAGCGGTACTCGCGGATGGTCAGGAGCAGACCGCGCTGGGTGGTGATGCCATTGAGCGCGTCGACAAAGCTCTGCGCCTGCTCCCAGCTGTCCGGCAGCAGGCTATCGAGCAAGGCCTTGTGGCGGCTCTCGGCGTCCTGCATGGCCTTGGCCGATTGCTGGCGGATGCTCTCGACCTTTTCATACTCGTCGAGCACCAGTTCGGCGGTGGCGGTGATCTCGCGCAACAGGGGCGCCAGCCCGGTCAGTTGTGCATGGCTCAGCCAGTGATAGGCATCGAACAAGCGGCGGGTCTGCTGGCAGAGCGCCGCGTAGCGCTGCAGGGAAACCGCCGGACTATCGATCTCGCGGCTCAGCGCGTAGAGGTCGGAGATGCCGCGCACCAGTTCGGCGTTGCCGATCTTGCCCAGCAGGCCGCTGCGCGCTGGCTGGCGCGCGGCATATTCGGCGGTACAGAACGGCGTTTGCCAGACCTGCATGGGATGGATGCGCGTCGGCTCGTTTTCCGCAGCGAAGATCACCATGCGGCCATCCTCCAGGCGCGCATAGCCGTGGCCGAACAGCGGGTTCTGCAACTGGCGGGTGATCAGGTTGTAGCAGAGCAATACCGCCCGGCCTTCCTCCGGGTGATAGAAGATGTACAGCACATCCTCGCCATTGGGCGAGCGTACCGCGCGTTTGAAGCGCATGCCGGCCATCGACTGCTCGAAGGTCTTGTGCTCGCCACTCTGCAGGTAATAGCCACCGGGGAAGATGATGCCGTGGTCTTCCGGCAGCTGGACGCAGGCCAGGCCGATGGCGTCGATACGCTCGACCGTACCGTTCAGGCTGTTGAACACCAGATAGCGCCAGTGCTCTTCGCGGTACGGGAGGATCTTCAGGAGGATCAGCCCGCCCACGCGGGCATATTCGACCTGCGCATCATCCAGCGACTGGGTCTTGTCCTGTACCGGCTCGCGGTAGATGCCCAAGCCGTCATTGGTGTTGTTCTCGATCTTGACGGTCAGGTCACCGCCGATGGTTTCGACAAACAGGGTATCGAGGATATTCAGATGCGGGTGGCGGCCGTTGACCACGCTGTCGCGCGTGCACTTCTGCCACTCGAAGTCAAAGGGGGCGGGCAAGGCGATGTCACGCTCGCCACGATTGTCGATGTAGCGGATGTCCTGCCCGTCGACCGAGATCGACCAGCGGAACACGCGCAGATCACTGACCCGCTCGCCGATCTGGAAGCTCGCCAGCAGCTTGCCGTCACGCACCACCAACTGCAGCAGGCGGGTGTTCTTGTAGTAGCTGTACAGCTCGTTGAAGTCGGCAACGAAGCTGGCCTGAGCCAGGAAGCTGCCCGCCAGCGGCACGGCTTCGGCCTCGTAGCCTTCCTCCTGCTCGACCAGGCGATACAGGGAGAACACATCCTCGACACGGGTTTCCTTCTTCAGGCCGAGGAACACGTTGTAGCCGAACAGCAGGCAATCGCCGACCTGCACGATGTCACGGGCAATGCAGTTGTTTTCGGTACGGATCCGCAGCCGTGCGCTGACCGCCATCTGGCTGCTGCCGAACGTCTCCAGGCGCTGTTGGTTGAGCTGCTCGCTGATCTGCTGCAGACGCTGGCCCTGCTCGTGCAGGCGCTTGTGCAACACCTCGTAGGCGCCACCGGCGGCGACCGCCTTGTCCAATAGGTCCTGGGTTTGCGGTGCTTGAGCGTCCGACATACTGGTCATCCTGAATCTGCGGCGTCAGGCCCCCGCCCCTCCGGGCGGGAACTGGAAAGAGTGGCCGGACGGGCCGCACGGCCCGCCCGAGCAGGTCAGGCCCCGGCGGCCGGAGCGGCGCCGTCGAGCGGGCGCTCGGCAAGCACCGCGCTGCTGGGTGCCTTGCCGGCCAGCAGGCGGGCCAGCACGTCCTGGACGACCGGGCTCTTGCCAACCACGCCTTCGATGGCCTTGCCTACCGACAACGACTTGGCGAAAGAGTTGAAGAAGTCGCCCTCGCCACCAACGATCTCGATCTTCGCCTTGGCCAGCGCGGTGGCCAGCACCTCGGCCTGGTCCTTGGCAATGTCCTTGTTGGCGGCAATCGCGGCCATGGCCTCCTCGAAGTTCTTCTCCAGCTGCATGCGGAACTCCTCGTGCTGACGGGCGCTGTCGCTGAGCGCATCCAGGGCACCGAACTTCTTGCCCAGGCCCTCGGCCTCGGCATTCAGGCGCTGCAGGAGGATATCCGCCTCGGCCGTACCCAGATCCTTGGTCGCCTGGGCCTTGGCGGTGCCCAGCTGCTGCTCGCCCCGCGCCTGGGCGCCGAGTTTCTCTTCCAGCACCTTGGCTTCGGCCAGGCCATCCTTTTCCTTGGCAGCCGCCTGGGCTTCCAGGACACGCGCTTCGGCCAGGCCCTTCTCCTGCTCACCCTTGGCCTCGGCAATCATTTGCTCGGCCTTGACACGCGCTTCGGCCAGGCCCTCCTTCTCGCGCGCCGCGGCGGTGACTTCCAACACCCGCGCATCGGCCAGGCCCGGCGCGGCACGCTCGGCCTCGATACCTTCGGCCAGGCGTTTCTTGGCCTCAGCCTGCTTGGCCGCGGCTTCCAGCTCAGCCTGGGCCAGGTTGTTGATTTCCACGGCCTTGTGCTTGGAGCGGGTTTCGTCGGCTTCGGCCTGCTTGACCTGGCGCACCAGCTCCTGCTCGGCTTCGGCCTGGGCCTGCAGCACGGTTACCTGCTTGAGGCGCTCCGCCTCGGAGACTTCGCGCACCTCCTTGATGCGTTCCTCTTCCTGGGCCACGGTCTTCTCTACCGCCACCCGCTCGCGAACCACTGCGGCAATGTTCTTGCGCTCTTCTTCCAGCGCCTTTTCCTTTTCGATGCGCTGCAGTTCGACCTCGCGCTCGCGGGCGACGATTTCCAGGTCCTTGGCACGCGTCACCTTCTCCACCTCGATGACCACGGCGCGCTGGCGGTTCTGCTGGGCCACTTCCACCTCGCGCTGATGGTTCTCGGCGCGGATATCCAGCTCCTGCTGAGTCTGGATGCGTGCCTGTTCCGCCTTCAGGCGCTCTTCCTCGCGCACCTTCAGGGTTTCCGCTTCCTCGCGGGCACGGATGGTTTCGATCTCACGCTTCTGCCGCGCCTCGGCATCGGCCTGCTGGCGTTCCAGGGCCAGGGTCGCCTCGCGGGTCTCGACGTTTTTCTTTTTGATCGCCAGCTCTTCGTTGCGCTCCAGCTCGTTGGTGATGACGTTCTGCGCGGCAGTCAGCTGGGTGATCTTGCGGATACCTTCGGCATCGAGGATGTTGGTCGGGTCCAGCGACATCTTCGGCGTCTGTTCCAGGTAGTCGATGGCCACGTCTTCCAGCACATAGCCGTTGAGGTCGTTGCCGATCACCTCGACGATACGATCGCGGAAGCTCTGCCGCTCTTCGAACAGCTGCACAAAGTCGAATTGCTTGCCGACGGTTTTCAGTGCCTCGGAGAACTTGGCATTGAACAGCTCATTGACCGCTGCCCGGTCGGAAGCGCGATCCACACCAATCGCCTTGGCCACCTTGAGCACGTCTTCCTGGGTCTCGTTGACCCGCAGGTAGAACGCCACGGTGATATCGGCACGCAGGTTGTCGCGGCAAATCAGTCCGTCCTTGCCGCGGCGGTCGACTTCCAGGGTAATCAGGGAGATCTTCATGAACTCCTTGAGATAGATCACCGGATAGACCAGCGCACCGGTGAAGTGCACCTTGGGCGTGGCAGACATGTCGTTGACGATCAGCGCCGTGCCCTGCGGAACCTTGATATAGAAGGCCTTGAACAACACGAAGAAGCCGAAGATCAGCAGGAAGAACAGCCCCACTCCAGTCAGGAAGGGCATCAGCAGCTCATAGCTCATTACAATCAATCTCCTTTGACACTATGCGTGAGTCAGGGCTCAGCGTCCCTGGAACTCGTCCTCGGTAATGACCCGGTAGGCGTGCTCGCCCTCCAGATACTCCAGCAACACCACACGGTCGCCCCGTTTGAAGCCGCGCGCTTCGTCAGCCCGCACTCGCAGGATCAGGCCGGCGCCACCATCTTCCAGCACGGCCTCACCATGCTGCAGAGTGACTCGCCCGCTACGCACTACGGCGATTTGCCCCAGCACCGATTTACTGGTGGTGGCTTGCAGCTTGAGGAACAGCGGACGTAGCGGGCGACACAGCAGCGCACTGGGCGGCACCGCCAGGGCCAGGGCAGCCAGCGCCACCAGCAAGCCCAACGGATAGCGCAGCACGCCCAGCGGCAGATGGCTGAGCAGCAACAGTTCGACGAAATAGCTCGCCAACCAGGCGAAGAAGAACAGCAGGCTGAGCACCAGGGTCACCGGTACGCCATTCAGCCCGAGGCGCAGCAACAGCCCGGCCAGCCCTTCCGGCTGCACGGAGTCCAGTGCGGAATCCGCCTCGATATCCAGCAGATCGACTTCCAGAATGCCCAGCGCGGCCACACACCAATAGAGCATGGCCAGACACAACAGAAAGCTGAACAGCACCGTTGGAAACGACAGTGCGGTCTGCACAAAAACGTCCATGACTCTCCCCTTCCCTGACGGCAACGGCGGGCCAGGCAGCCCGCCGGCAACTAACGCGTGAACTCAGTCGCCCTGGCGTCCCTTGAGGCGCGCCAGAACGGCCTCGGCACTGCTCGACTCGGCGAGAATCCCGGCTTCACGCAGCTTGGCCTGCAGGCTGTCGTCCGGGGCACTGCCAGCGGCCAGCTCATCGGCGGCCTGCATGCGCGCCGCCCGCTCGGCCTGCTGCTGCTTGATTCGCTCCAGCGACTCTACCGCCGTGTGCAGCTTGGCCTGCGAACCACCATAGCGCTGGGCCACCGCCAACTGGGCCTTCTGCACGCTTTCGGTAGCCTTGACCATGTCCACCTGCTGCTTGAGGCGCTTGATGTTTGCCTCGGCCTGGCCGACCGCACGGCGCAGTTGCTCGACACTCGCCGCATAGGCCTGGTTGTGCTCCTGCTCGGCCGCCTGCTCGCTCTCCAGCTGGGCAATCTTCTCTGCCACTTCGTGAGCCAGCGACTGGTTACCGGCCTGCAGTGCCTTCAGCGCATAGTTTTCGTACTCGGCCACCTGCGCCGCCACCTTGGCCACCCGCTCAGCCGCCAGCTTCTGCTTGGCCATGATCTCGGCCAGCGCTTCACGTGAACGGCGCAGCTCCAGGTCGGCATCACGGATTTCCTGATCGAGGATTCGCAAGGCCTGGCTATCCACCACCGCCTCACCCATTTCGTTGGCACCACCACGCAGCGCCGTCAGCAGTTTGCTCCAGACGTTCATCGCATCTCTCCTTGCAGGCTCAGGCCTTGAGGAAGCCTTCGTAGGCTTCGGTGGCTTTGATCACGTTGTCGGCCAGCAGCTCGATCTCCAGGAGGATATCGGCCAGCCCCGAGGAAGCGCTCAACGCGCCGAACATGGTGTAGCCCTCACGCCCATCAGCCAGCTTCTCCAGGCCGATCGACGACAACGGGAAGAGCTTGTGGGTGCGCAGCACTTCCTCGTTGAAGGCCACCAGGTCGCGCACATCGTCAGCTGGCCAGAGCAACGCCTCGACGATGATCTGCTCGCCATACACGGCGACGAACAGCGGCAGATCGCCGTATTCGCGCATGCACAGATGCAGACTGGCATCCGCACCCTGAATCAGCTCGACCGTTGCCTGGCCAGAGACAAACAGCGGCGCCGCCAGTAATGCATCGTGCAATGCCTGGGCAGTCCATACCTGGGGTCTTTGCATACCTTCCTCCTTTTCCATAGAAGCCAGCATCGCGCGAGGCTGGCGCAACCTGCGCTCGAACGCCAGCAACTGCGGGGCGTGCTCGGGCAGTATCCACACTTCCTTCTTGACCAGCCCCTGCTCACGCAGGCGCTGGCGATACAGACGCTGATAATGTGCTGACGATTTGCTTTCCATGGCGGCAGCCTAACCACTTACATGTAATGAATCAATCCATCACATGTAAGTTTTTCTGAAGAACCATCCGGGGCGGCCATTAAACCCCAGAAGGCCCCACCCCAGCGCCAACCAGGTCGCAAGCAGAAAACCCGGCCAGCACTTCGCATCGCCAGCCCGATGGCTTAGGCTTGCCGCCATCCATGCCTCCCGGAACCCTTGCCATGCAGCACGACAAGCCCCTCGCCGGCCTCAAGGTCATCGAACTCGGCAGCCTGATCGCCGGCCCCTTCGCCTCGCGGATCTGCGCCGAATTCGGCGCCGAGGTCATCAAGGTCGAATCACCCGAAGGCGGCGACCCTTTGCGCAAATGGCGCAAGCTCTATGAAGGCACCTCGCTGTGGTGGCTGGTACAGGCGCGCAACAAGCGCTGCATAACCCTCAACCTCAAGCACGAGGCAGGCCGCCAGGTACTCAGGGAGCTACTCGCCGGGGCAGACATCCTGATCGAGAACTTCCGCCCCGGCGTGCTGGAGAAACTCGGCCTCGGCTGGGACGAGCTGCATGCACTCAACCCCAGGCTGGTCATGCTGCGCCTGTCTGGCTTCGGCCAGAGCGGGCCGATGAAGGACCAGCCGGGCTTTGGCGCGGTCGGCGAGTCGATGGGCGGCCTGCGCTACATCACCGGCTTCGCCGACCGCCCGCCGGTACGCACCGGCATCAGCATCGGCGACTCCATTGCCGCCCTGTGGGGGGTGATTGGCGCGCTGATGGCGCTGCGCCAGCGCGAAGTAAATGGCGGCCTGGGCCAGGTGGTGGACGTGGCGCTCTACGAAGCGGTGTTTGCCATGATGGAATCGATGGTCCCGGAGTTCGATGTATTCGGCTTCATCCGTGAGCGCAGCGGCAACATCATGCCCGGCATCACTCCGTCGTCCATCCACACCTGCGCCGACGGCAAGCACATCCAGATCGGCGCCAACGGTGATGCGATCTTCCAGCGCTTCATGCGCGCCATTGGCCGCGACGACCTGGCCGATGCCGCCGACCTGGCCGATAACGCCGGCCGCGATGCGCGCCGCGACGAACTCTACGGGGTGATCGACCGCTGGGCCGCCAGCCTGCCGCTGGCCGAGGTGGAGGCCGTGCTGCTGCGCGCCGAGGTGCCGGCCAGCCGCATCTATTCGGCCGCCGACATGTTCAACGACCCGCAGTTCCTGGCCCGCGAGATGTTCCTCAGCGCACGCCTGCCGGACGGCCAGCCCTTCCGCATGCCGGGTATTGTCCCCAAGCTCAGCGCGACCCCCGGCAGCGTAGCGTGGACCGGGCCGGCGCTCGGCGAACACAACCAGCAGGTGCTCGGCGAGCTCGGCTACGATGCCGCGCAGATCGCCGCACTGCGCGCACAGGGCGCGATCTGAGCAGATGCGCCAGATCGACGCCGCACAGTTTCCCCGGCACACGCTGCCGGCGGAGCTGCGTGACTACCCGCGGTGGCATCGCGGCCGCCCGCACTACGCGGTGTGGATGGTCGAGGTGCAGCAGCCCGCGCTGCTTGCCTATATCCAGCAGCTGCAGGAACAGCTGGCCGATCTGCTACACCCACCCGGCGCGCGCCAGCCGCACCTGACCCTGTTCGTCTGCGGCTTCCCGCAGGCCAACCAGCGCTACGCTGACGACTTCACCCCGGCCCGGCTCGACAGCCAGTTGCAGCACCTGCGTCCGCGCGCTGGCAGCGCCTGCGTGCTACCCCTGGGCGCAGCGGACAGCTTTGCCAGTGCCGCCTTCATCCCCGTGTACGACCCGCAACAACGCCTGGCCAACTGGCGCCAGGCGCTCGCCGCCGGCAGCCGGGAAATCCGCCAGGCCGAGTACATCGCCCACATCACCCTGGGCCTGTATCGCCAGCGCATCGCCGCCGCCACCCTGCGCCAGCGCCTCGCCGCACTGCCCATGCCACAGCATGCGCTGCAGGTAGAGCGCCTGGATTACGCCCATTACGCCAGCAGCGATCAATTCAGCCGCCTAGAGCGCCAACTGAGTATTAGCCTGGCGCCGCGCTAGCACGCCAGGCAGCCAGCCCCGCACGCGCCTGGCGACGTACCTGCCCCTGCAGCCAGGGCGTCCAGCCCAGCCACCAGCCCGGCGCGCCCAGGGCCTGGCGCGCCCAGCGCCAAACAGCGAAATGATCACGGTGCTCGACAATCAAGCCATCGCGCAGCACGAACTCGCCACGGATCCGATTGTTCACCCAACGTCCGCTGCGACTGAATCGATAGCGCGCCTGCCAGTCCACCCGAGCACGCTGCGCAGTGGCCTCGCGCACCTGGAAGGTCACCTGCAAGCCCTCCGCGCGCGCGCGCAGCATGCGCCACATATCGCCCACCTCAGCACCCTGCAGCGTACCGAAGGCCGGATCCTGAAAGCGCGCCTGCGGGTGATAGCAGGCCGCCATGGCCTCGCCATCCCCACGTTGCAGGGCCTGGTAGAAACGTTGCAGAACGGCGAGCGAAGCAGCGTGCATGAAGTTCATCTCCTCGACAGAGGAGCAGAGTATGCGCAGTCATTCAGGTGTACGGCTATTGGCGATAATGACAACTTTATGATGATAATCGCCAAGGTCATCGAGGAGCCTCCATGCTGTCCGTCTGCCTGTACGTCTGCCCGCATACCGTGCTGTCCAGCCTGGCGCAGGCTTATGAATGCTTCCAACTGGCCAACCAGCTCAGCGCGCAGCCGCTCTTCAAGCTGCAGCGCTTCAGCCAGGACGGCCAGCCCGTACGCCTGGCTTACGCCCTGCTGGATGTCGAAGGAGGACTCGAGGTGGCCGAAACAGCCCATCTGGTGATGCTCCCGGCCACCGGCAGCGACCAGGCAACCGTTCGCCAAGCCAATGGCACACTGCTCAACTGGCTAGCCAGACGCCCCGCCGAACAGGGCCTGGCCAGCCTGTGCAGCAGCGCCTTCCTGCTCGCCGAAGCCGGCCAGCTGGATGACTGCCAGGCGACCACCCACTGGGCACTGGCCGGTCAGTTTCGCCAACGCTACCCGCAGGTACAGCTACGCAGCCAGCAACTGTTCTGTGCCAGCGGGCAACGCTTCAGCTCCGCCGGCGCACAGGCAGCCGTCGATCTCTGCCTGCACCTTGTCGAGCTGCATGGCGGCCCATGGCTCGCCGAACAGGTGGCTGGCGCACTGGTCGTCGAACGCCAGCGCGGCAGCCAGAGTCGCCTGCAACCGCTGCTGCCCAGCCCGCGCCAGGATGATCCCGCACTGCTGGAACTGCTGCGCTGGCTGCAACCACGCTATGCCGAACCCATTGATCTGGCGAACATGGCGGCACGCCTACATTGCTCGCCACGCACCCTGCTGCGGCGTTTCCGCCATGCCACCGGACTGACACCCCTGGCCTACCTGCAACGCCTGCGCATCCTGGCCGCCCAGCAAGCCCTGCGCCACCCCGGCACACGCCTGGAGGACATCGCCAGTGCCGTGGGCTATGCCGACCGGGCCAGTTTCAGCCGCCTGTTCAAGCACGTCTGCGCAGAAACCCCGGCCGCCTATCGACGTCGTCTCACGGCCGCCAGCAGGCCCTGAAAGGCAAAAAAAACCGGCCCACCAGGGGCCGGTCTTCTAGCACGGCAAGCGACTCAGAGCGGCTTGCCGCGGTTGCCATGGGCAGCGACGAACTGCTGCACCTGGGCCAGGTCATTGGCCAGCACGGTGCAACGTTCCTCGCGCTGGAACAGATCGGCCAGATGCGCCGGCAACTCCAGCGGCTTGCTGATGCCCGCCTGCTCCACCGCATCGGGGAACTTGACCGGATGCGCGGTACCCAGGGTGACCATCGGCAGGCTCAGGCTGCGCCGGCATTCGCGCGCAGCACGCACGCCGATCGCAGTATGCGGGTCGAGAATCTCGCCACACTGCGCATAGACCTCGGCGATGGTCGCGCAAGTCTGCGCGTCATCCACCGCCAGCGAATCGAACAGGCGGCGCGCCTCGCTCCAGCGTTCGTCAGCCACGGCCAGCTGGCCGGTAGCCTTGAAGCCATCCATCAGACCAGCCACTTCCGCGCCGTTACGGCCATGCAGGTCGAACAGCAAGCGCTCGAAGTTCGACGAGACCATGATATCCATGGACGGCGACAGGGTCGGGTGCAGGGTGTCCTTGTCGTAGCGGTTGCCACTCATGAAGCGGTGCAGGATGTCGTTGCGATTGGTCGCCACGATCAACTGATTGATCGGCAGGCCCATGTTGCGCGCCAGGTAACCGGCGAAGATATCGCCGAAGTTGCCGGTCGGCACCGAGAACGCCACCGAGCGCGCCGGACCACCGAGCTGCAAGGCCGCATGGAAGTAGTAGACGATCTGGGCCATGATCCGCGCCCAGTTGATCGAGTTGACCGCAACCAGACGGGTGCCCTTGAGGAAACCCTGGTCGGCGAAGCTGGCCTTGACCATCTCCTGGCAGTCGTCGAAGTTGCCTTCGATGGCGATGTTGTGGATGTTCTCACCCAGGATGGTGGTCATTTGCCGGCGCTGCACCTCGGACACGCGGTTGTGCGGGTGCATGATGAAGATGTCGACGTTTTCGCAGGCCTTGCAGCCTTCGATGGCCGCCGAACCGGTGTCGCCGCTGGTGGCGCCCATGATCACCACGCGCTCGTTGCGCTTGGCCAGCACATGGTCAAGCAGGCGGCCGAGCAACTGCAGGGCGAAGTCCTTGAAGGCCAGGGTCGGGCCGTGGAACAGCTCGAGCACCCACTCGTTGCTGTCCAACTGACGCAGCGGCGCTACCGCCTGGTGGGCGAACACGCCGTAAGTCTCTTCAAGAATTTTCTTGAAATCGGCATCGGCGATGGAGCCGGCGACGAACGGGCGCATCACCCGGAAGGCCAGCTCGTGGTACGGCAAATCCGCCCAGGAAGCAATTTCCTCCTGCGTAAAGCGCGGCAGGTTTTCCGGCACATAGAGGCCGCCGTCGCTAGCCAGGCCAGCCAGCAGCACATCTTCGAAGTTCAGGGCCGGTGCCTGGCCGCGGGTACTGATATAGCGCATGGTGCTCGCCCTTCTTAATTCAGGTGCTCGACGCGGATACGCATGACCGGGCCGGACACGTCGGCCAGGGCTTCCAGGGCGTTGATCGCGTCGTTCATGGATTGTTCGGTCACACGGTGGGTAAGGAGAATCAGCGGCACCAGACCATCCTGCTCCTCGGCTTCCTTCTGCATGATCGACTCGATGTTGATGCCACGCTCGGAGAGGATGGTCGCCACCTTGGCCAGCACACCCGGACGGTCCTGCACCTGGATGCGCAGGTAGTAGGCGCTCTGGCACTCGGCGATCGGCAGGATCGGGTGATCGGACAGCAGATCGGCCTGGAAGGCCAGGTGCGGCACGCGGTTCTGCGGATCAGTGGTCAGCGCACGGACCACGTCGATCACGTCAGCCACCACGGCAGAAGCGGTCGGTTCCATGCCAGCGCCGGCACCGTAGTACAGGGTGCTGCCGACGGCATCGCCATTGACCATCACCGCATTCATCACGCCGTTGACGTTGGCGATCAGGCGGTCGGCCGGGATCAGCGTCGGGTGCACACGCAGCTCGATGCCTGCTTCGGTGCGGCGAGCCACACCCAGGTGCTTGATGCGGTAGCCCAGCGCTTCGGCGTAGTTGACGTCGGCACTGGTCAGCTGGGTGATGCCCTCGGTGTAGGCCTTGTCGAACTGCAGCGGAATACCAAAGGCAATGGACGCCAGGATGGTCAGCTTGTGGGCGGCATCGATACCCTGCACGTCAAAGGTCGGATCGGCTTCGGCATAACCCAGCGCCTGCGCTTCTTTCAGCACATCAGCGAAGGCCCGGCCTTTCTCACGCATCTCGGTGAGGATGAAGTTGCCGGTGCCGTTGATGATGCCGGCCAGCCAGTTGATACGGTTGGCGGCCAAGCCCTCGCGGATCGCCTTGATCACCGGGATACCACCCGCTACAGCGGCTTCGAAGGCGACGATGACGCCCTTCTCGCGGGCCTTGGCAAAGATCTCGTTGCCATGCACGGCGATCAGTGCCTTGTTGGCGGTGACCACGTGCTTGCCATTCTCGATGGCCTTGAGCACCAGCTCCTTGGCAATGGTGTAGCCACCGATCAGCTCGATGACGATATCGATTTCCGGGTTGTTGACCAGTTCGAAGACGTCGGCGGTGATGGGTGTAGCGCCGGTATCGCACTTCGGGTTGGTGTCACGCGCGGCAATCTGGGCAACGACAATGCCCCGCCCGGCACGGCGGGCAATCTCCTCGGCATTACGTTTGAGTACATTGAAGGTACCGCCACCGACGGTACCCAAGCCACAGATGCCTACTTTCACCGGTTTCACGCTGAAACTCCCCATCATCACTGCAAAAGCAGCCGTGGCGAGCCTCGGCTGCAGGAAAAGAGCCGCACCTTACGAAGCGGCAGATCGTTAGTCAACGAAGGCCGCAGCCCGGCTTAGCGGGCTTGCAAGGCCAGTTTCGCCAACTGCGGCGCCGGCTGGTAACCCGGAATCATCTGCCCGTTGGCCAGGACGATCGCTGGCGTGCCGTTGACGCCAATGCTCTGGCCGAGCAGGAACTGCTTGTCGATCGGGTGCGCACAACTGGCCGCAGGAATCTCCTGACGCGCCTTGGCCTGGTTCATGGCCTCTTGTGGATTCTTGGCACACCAGACATTGACCAGCGTGTTGTAGCCATGACTACCCGGCCCCTGGCGCGGGAAGGCCAGATAGCGCACTTCGATGCCGCGACGATTGAGCTCCGGCACCTCGCTGTGCAGCTTCTGGCAATAGCCACAGTCGGTGTCGGTAAACACCGTGATATGCGTCTTGCGCTCGCCCACCGCCTTGAACACGACCATGTCGGCCGCAGGCAGGCCATTGATTTCGCGAGCGATGCCCTGGGCTTCCAACTGTTCGGTGAGGTTGCGCGGGCTACCCTGCTCCGGCAATTCGAACAGGTAGCCCTGCATCAGATAACGCCCATCGGCACTGGCATACAGGACCCGGCCGCCCTTGAGCTGCACCTGATACAGACCTTCCAGCGGACTGGGCTCGATCTGCTCGATCACCAGGTCCGACTGCAGTTTTCCCAGGGCCTGACGGATGTTCTGTTGAGCATCGGCGGCATGTACGCCAGCGACGATGGCAAGGCCCAGCGCAGCAGTGGCCAGGCGACGGAAAACAGCCATGAATTACTCCTATGCAAAGTCGCGCAAGCCTATCACAGAAGCGGCATGGCGCGTTGTCAGGCGCGGCAAATGGCAATCAACCACGCGGGTGATGCGCGGCATGCAGCGCCTGCAGGCGGGCCTTGGCCACATGGGTATAGATCTGCGTGGTGGACAGGTCGCTATGCCCGAGCAACAACTGCACCACACGCAGGTCAGCGCCATGGTTGAGCAGGTGGGTGGCAAAGGCATGACGCAGGGTATGCGGCGACAACGGTTTGAGAATACCGGCATGGCGCGCATGCAACTTGATGCGGTGCCAAAAGGTCTGGCGGGTCATCTGCTCGCCACGCTGGCTGGGGAACAGCACGCTGCTCGGCCGCCCAGCCAACAACAGGCCCCGCGCCTCGGCCTGATAACGCTGCAGCCAGATCAGCGCCTCCTCGCCCAACGGCACCAGGCGCTCCTTGCTGCCCTTGCCCAACACGCGCAGCACGCCCTGGCGCAGGTTGATCTGCTCCAGACTCAGCGCCACCAGCTCGCTGACTCGCAGACCGCAGGCATACAGCACTTCGAGCATGGCACGGTCGCGCAAGCCCAGCGGCTCGGCAATGTCCGGCGCCGCCAGCAACGCCTCAACCTCAGCTTCGGAAAGGCTCTTCGGCAAGGGCTTGCCCAGCTGTGGCAACTCCACCTGCAGGGTAGGATCCTCGTCGATCAGCCGCTCACGCAGCAGATAGCGATAAAAGGTACGTAGCGCCGACAGCAGGCGCGCCGTCGATCGTGCCTGATAGCCCTGCTGCAAACGCCAACCGAGGTGATCAAGAATCGCCTCACGACCCGCCTGACGCAGGCTGCTGCCGCGACCGGCCAGCCACAGCGCAAAGCCTCGCAAGTCCGTCAGGTAGGCGTTGCGCGTGTGCGGCGACAAGCCACGTTCCAGCCACAAGCTGTCGATGAACTCGCGCAGCAGTTCCTGCTCGTCGTCGGACAGCGCCGTCATCGCCTCAGCCTTCGCCCAGGTTATCCGCCAGCACCGGAATCGGCCGATTATCGGCACCAATGGCCACGAAGCTGAAGACACCACTGATCGCCCGCTCGCGGCCCGTCCCGTACATCTCCTCGACGAACACCTCGACCTCAACCTTGAGGCTGGTATTACCCACCTTGATCACCCGGCCAATCAGCTCGACGATCGAGCCGGCAGCAATCGGATATTTGAAGTCGATGCGATCAGAAGACACGGTAACCAACGGCAAGCGACAGAAACGCGTGGCGGTCACGAAAGACACTTCATCCATCCAGGCCAGCGCCGTACCACCGAACAGGGTGTTGTGATGATTGGTGGTAAAGGGAAACACCGTCTTGACCACCCGGCTTTCCGACAGCGCCATACGACGCTGGATTTCTGCTTCTCGGCTCGACATGCCCACTCCCACCTTGCAAAAAACCATTGTGCCGTTACTCGCGGAGCGCCTACCAGCACCTGCAACACCGCGTTTACGCCAAATGACGGACAACAAAAAGGCAGCCCGAGGGCTGCCTTTTGCCAAGCAAAGCGGGTACTTAAACCAGCTTCTCCTTGATGCGCGCGGCCTTGCCGGACAGCGCACGGAGGTAGTACAGCTTGGCCTTGCGTACGTCACCGCGACGCTTGACGCTGATGCTGTCAACCAGCGGCGAGTAGGTCTGGAAGGTACGCTCCACGCCCACGCCGTTGGAGATCTTGCGCACAGTGAACGCGCTGTTCAGGCCGCGGTTACGCTTGCCGATCACAACACCTTCATAGGCCTGCAGACGCTGACGGTCGCCTTCCTTCACTTTTACCTGAACGATCACGGTGTCGCCGGGGGCGAAAGCCGGGATCTCTTTGTTCATCTGTTCAGCTTCGAGTTGCTGAATGATCTTGTTGGTCATTTCCTGCTCCTAAGGCCGGCCATCGGGGCCTGCCATCGATACGTTATCTATCGTCCTGCTGGCGGATGAATTCCGCCAGCAGCGCTTGTTCTTCTCCAGAAAGCGAGCGGCAATCCAGAAGATCGGCACGACGTTGCCAGGTTCGCCCGAGGGCCTGCTGCAAACGCCAGCGCCGGATGTGTTCATGGTTGCCGCTGAGCAGCACCTGTGGAACACGTATTCCCGCATACACCTCCGGTCGCGTGTAGTGCGGGCAGTCGAGCAGGCCATCGCTGAACGAGTCCTCCTCGGCGGAGTCCGCGTGGCCCAAGGCCCCGGGAAGCAACCGCGTTACCGCATCGATCAGCACCATGGCCGGCAGCTCACCACCGGACAGCACATAGTCGCCAATCGACCATTCCTCATCGACATGGGTTTCAATGAAACGCTCGTCGATCCCCTCATAGCGGCCTGCGATGAGGATCAGCGCCTGATTCTGCGCCAATGCCCGCACCCCCGCCTGCTTCAAGGGCTGCCCCTGCGGCGAAAGGTAGATAACCTTGGCCTGCGATCCCGCCGCTTGCCTGGCCGCTGCCAGGGCGCGCTCGAGGGGCTCGATCTTCATCACCATGCCGGGGCCACCGCCGAAGGGCCGGTCATCCACAGTGTGATGACGATCTTCGGTGTAGCTGCGCGGATTCCAGCAGTTCAGCCGAAGCAAACCCTGCCTGACCGCACGGCTGGTAATGCCGTACTCGCTGATGGCCGCGAACATCTCGGGAAACAGCGTGATGACTTCAACCTGCATGAGACACCGGCAAAGTCAGAATTCCGCATCCCAGATGACCTGCATCTCCCCGCTAGCCAAGTCGATACGCTGCACACACTGCTCGGTATAGGGCAGCAAGCGCTCGCGATCATCCAGACTGCCCGGGCAGGGCTTGACCACCAGTACATCATTGGCGCCGGTTTCCAGCAGATGGTCGACCCGTCCGAACAGATGTCCGTCCTGATTGATCACCCGCAGACCCTGCAACTGGTACCAGTAGTACTCACCATCGTCGAGCGACGGCAACAAGGCGCGCGGCACACAGATCTCGAAGCCGGCGTAAGTACGCGCCACCTCACGATCATCCAGACCACGCAGCTTCGCCACCAGGACCTTGCCCTGCAGGCGACCACTGACCAGTTCAACCTCTTTGCGCTCGCCGTCACGCTGCAGAATCCAGCAACGATAGTCGAGCAGGTTGTCCAGCGGATCGGTAAAGGAATACACCTTTATCTCACCGCGAATGCCATGCACCGCAACAATCTTGCCGAGGACGATGAGGTCTTCGGCCGGGGCCGGCACAGTATTCATAAGCGTGCTCAGGCAGCAGCCTTGGCAGCTTCCTTCAGCAGCTGAGCAACACGCTCAGACGGCTGCGCGCCCTGGCTCAGCCAGTAGCTTACGCGCTCCTGGTTGACCGACAGCTTGACTTCAGCGCCAGTCGCAACCGGGTTGAAGAAGCCAACGCGCTCAACAAAACGACCGTCGCGCGCATTGCGGCTGTTGGTCACGGTCAGGTGGTAGAACGGGCGCTTCTTGGAGCCGCCGCGAGCGAGACGAATAGTTACCATGTGAACTTCGTTCCTGTAGGTGCTTGCAAAACCAAATGCCACACCGGGCCCTAGTGCCCGAAAGGCCGCGTATTCTAAGAGCTAAAGCGTCAAGCCGCAAGCGCCAAGGCCGGCAAGCCGTTGGCGCGTCTCTCTCAAAGCTTCGGCAGGCCGCCCGGCATCATGCCGCCGAGACCGCGCATCATCTTGGCCATGCCGCCCTTGGCAGTGAATTTCTTCATCATTTTCTGCATCTGCTTGTGCTGCTTGATCAGCCGCCCAACGTCCTGTACCTGGGTGCCGGAACCCAGGGCAATACGCCGCTTGCGCGAGCCGCTGATGATTTCCGGATCACGACGCTCCGCGGGCGTCATCGAGTTGATGATCGCCTCCATCTGTTTGAACTGCTTCTCCGCAGCCCCCTGGGCACCCTCGATCTTGCCCAGGTTGACCCCGCCAATCGACGGCAGCTTGTCCATCAGGCCACCGAGGCCGCCCATGTTCTTCATCTGCTGCAACTGATCGCGGAAGTCCTCAAGGTCGAAGCCTTTACCTTTCTTAAGCTTCTTGGTGAGCTTCTCGGCCTTCTCGCGATCCAGGTTCTGTTCGGCCTGTTCAATCAGGCTGAGCACGTCACCCATACCCAGGATGCGCGACGCCACGCGATCCGGATGGAAGGGATCGAGCGCCTCGCTCTTCTCGCCCATGCCGAGAAACTTGATCGGCTTACCGGTGATCGCCCGCACCGAAAGCGCCGCACCGCCACGCGCATCACCATCCACCTTGGTCAGCACCACACCGGTCAGCGGCAGCGCCTCATTGAAGGCCCGCGCAGTATTGGCGGCATCCTGGCCGGTCATGGCATCGACCACGAACAGCGTCTCCACCGGCCGGATAGCCGCATGCAGTTGCTGGATCTCGGCCATCATTTCGCTATCGATAGCCAGGCGACCCGCCGTATCCACCAGCACTACATCGATGAACTTGAGCTTGGCCTCACGAATGGCTGCTTCGGCAATCGCCACCGGCTTTTGCGAAACATCCGACGGAAAGAAGGTGACCCCTACCTCGCCCGCCAGGGTTTCCAGCTGTTTGATAGCTGCCGGACGATAGACGTCCGCCGACACCACCATGACCGACTTTTTCTTACGCTCTTTAAGGAAGCGCGCCAACTTGCCCACGGTAGTGGTCTTGCCGGCACCCTGCAGGCCCGCCATGAGAATCACTGCCGGCGGCGCTGCATTCAGCGCCAGGTCCTCATTGGCCGAGCCCATCATGGCTTCCAGTTCGGCCTGGACGATCTTCACGAAGGCCTGGCCCGGCGTCAGGCTTTTGGACACCTCGCTACCGACGGCACGCTCCTTGACCTTGGCCACGAAGTCCTTGACCACTGGCAGCGCCACATCGGCCTCAAGCAGGGCCATGCGCACTTCGCGCAGCGTGTCCTTGATATTGTCTTCACTGAGCTTGGCCTTGCCGGTGACATGGCGAAGCGTCTGGGAAAGGCGATCTGTGAGATTGTCGAACATGAAGATTCCTTTGCGCGGGACTGCGGCAGGGCGGCAAGTATACCCAAGAGCAGCAGCAGCCAACACCGCCCATGCTCTTTCACCGCTGCCCGGTTATATGCCAAACTGGCTGCCTTCTGAGCTCGCCAGACAAGGACTTATGCACTCGTTGCTACCCAGCCTGATCGCCGCCGTTCTGTATCTCGGCGCCGCCGGCTACCAGATATCCCACCTCAGCCGCCGCCTGCGCCCCAACACGCGCCTGCTCTGTGGCCTTGGCCTGCTCGGCCTGCTGAGCCACATGCTCAGCCTGTCGCAGCATCTGCTGCCCAATGGCCAGCTACATCTGGAATTCTTCAACGCCGGCAGCCTGGTCAGTGCCACCGTCATTCTGCTGACCCTGCTGGCCAGCTTCAGGATGCCACTGGAAAACCTGCTGATTCCTCTGCTACCGATGGGCGCCCTGACCGTACTCGGTGCTCAATTCGCACCCAGCGGCAGCAGCAACCCACTGACCCACCAGCCTGGCGTGATGCTGCACATCCTCCTGTCGATCTGCGCCTACGGCCTGCTGACCATCGCCATGTTCCAGGCCCTGCTCCTGCAACTGCAGGATCACCAACTGAAGAACAAGCACCCGTCGGGACTGATTCGCAACTTCCCTCCCCTGCAAACCATGGAAAGCCTGCTGTTTGGCTTCCTCTGGGCGGGCTGGGGTCTGCTTACCCTGTCACTGCTCTCCGGCTGGCTGTTCATGGAAAACATGATGGCCCAGCACCTGGCCCACAAGACACTCCTCTCCGGCTTTGCCTGGATCGTCTTCGCTGGCCTGCTGTGGGGGCGCTGGCAGCTCGGCTGGCGCGGACATACAGCCATCCGCGGCACCCTGGCCGGCTTCTGCCTGCTGATGCTGGCCTACTTCGGCAGCAAGCTGGTTCGTGAATTCATCGTTCACCTCTGATTCCCACGCGTGGACGACATGCACACTACCTACCTGTTTGGCCTGCTGGTCTTTTTGATCATTTGCTCGGCGTTTTTCTCCAGCTCCGAGACCAGCATGCTCAGCCTCAACCGCTATCGCCTGCGCCATCTCGATCGCCAGGGACACCGCGGAGCACGACGCGCCACGCGCCTGCTGGAGCGCCCTGATCGCCTGCTGGGGACCATCCTGGTCGGCAACAACATCGTCAACATCCTCGCCGCATCGATCGCCACGGTGCTGGCCGTGAACATCTGGGGCGAGGCCGGGATTGCCGTGGCCACGGCAGTCCTGACCGTGGTGGTACTGATCTTCGGCGAGATTACTCCGAAGACCCTGGCCGCCCTGCGCCCAGAGCTGGTGGCTTTCCCCGCCAGCCATGTACTGCTCATGCTGCAACGCCTGCTTTATCCGGTGGTATGGACAACCAGCGCGATCAGTAATGTCCTGCTGCGCCTGCTGGGTATCGACCCGGCGCAGCGCCACGGCGAACACCTCTCCACCGAGGAATTGCGCAGCGTGGTCCGCGAGGCCGGCAGCAGCCTGTCACCCAGCCGGCAGAACATGCTGCTGGGCGTACTCGACCTGGAAATGATCCGCGTCGACGACATCATGGTGCCGCGCCACGAGGTGCAAGGCATCGACCTGGATGACAGCCTGGAACATATCAGCGAACAACTGCGCAACACCCCCTATACCCGCTTACCGGTCTACCGCGGCGACATCAATCAGATCGAAGGCGTGGTGCATATGCGCCAGGTCGCCAGCCTGCTGACCAATAACCAACTGAGCAAGGACACGCTGCTGTCCGCCTGCCGCCCCCCCTACTTCGTCCCGGAAAGCACTCCGCTGTCGGTTCAGCTGCTCAATTTCAAACAGCACAAACGGCGCATTGCCATCGTCGTCGATGAATACGGCGATGTCACCGGCGTAGTCACCCTGGAAGACATCCTCGCGGAAATCGTCGGCGAACTCAGCCCGCCCAGCCCCGGCGAACCCGAGGAAATCCATCCCCAGGCCGACGGCAGCTATATCATCGAAGGCAGTACCAACCTGCGTGAACTGAATCGCCAACTCGATTGGGAACTGCCCTGCGACGGCCCCAAGACGCTCAACGGGCTGATAACCGAAGCCCTGGAAAGCATCCCGGAGAGCAGTGTCTGCCTGCAGATTGGCGACTATCGCCTGGAAATCCTCGACGCTGCCGGCAATCGGGTCAGCCGCGCACGCGCCTGGCGCGCCAGCCAGCAATCAGCGCAGACGCTCGATCAGTAGTGGCGCCAACCCTCTGGCCCACTGGCGATAACCCAGGGCCGAGGGATGGTAGCCATCACGCGCCAGGTAGTCCGCGGAAAAGCCCAACGCCACCGCGCAATGCAGCCAGCCATGGCGCTGCGCCAGGCCACGCAGCCCACGATCCAGCAGCCAGCCACGCCAGCCCAACCACTGCCTGAGCAACCAGGGCAAAGCGCTGAAGTGCTGCAACGGCGGCACTGCACTGATCGCCACCAGCGCGCCCTGCTGCTCGCCCTGTTCAGCCAGCTGACGCATGGCCGCCAGCCAACGCCGGACCGAACCAGGGTGGGTGGTGTCGTTGACACCAAATACCAACAACAGGATATCCACCGGCTGCGCCGGCATGCCAGGCAACAGGCGCTGGCAGGCCTGTTCGGCACGGATACCGTTCTCGCCCAGCGCCTGCCAGCTCACCGGGCGACGCAAGCCCTGGGCGAGACATGCGGCCAATTGCGCAGCCAGCGCTTCAGAGTGCCGGGCAACGCCCACCCCGGCCACCGGCGACTCGCCGAGCACCAGCAAACGCAGAGGCTCGCCGCCACCCCCCTCGACCAAGCCCTGCGGCTCACCGCCGGCTACCGGCAAACGCAAGGCACGGCGCCGGGTCAACCAGGCCAACGGCAGCAACAGCGGCGCCAATAGCAGGCTGCACAGCCACCAGGCCGCCAGCCCCAGGCTCACAGCTCGACCCGCACCGTTTGGGCCGCGCGTCCGGCCTTGGCACGCGCCAACTCCACGGATTCATCTCGCGCCAGGCTGACGCCCATGCGCCGCTGACCGTCTACCTCCGGCTTGCCGAACAGTCGCAATGCCGTATCCGGTTCCGCCAGCGCTTCGCGCAGATTACCGAAGCTGACCTGCTGCGATTGTCCCTGCACCAGAATCACCGCCGAAGCGGAGGGTCCCAGCAAGCGAATGTGTGGAATCGGCAGGCCGAGAATCGCTCGTGCATGCAGGGCAAATTCGGAAAGATCCTGCGAGATCAGGGTAACCAGCCCCGTATCGTGCGGACGCGGCGAAACCTCACTGAACCACACCTGATCGCCCTTGACGAACAGTTCTACGCCAAACAGGCCGCGCCCACCCAGTGCCTCGGTAACCTGCCGAGCAATTGCTTCGGCACGCTGCAGTGCCAGTGCCGACATGGCTTGCGGCTGCCAGGATTCGTGGTAATCACCGGCCACCTGGCGATGGCCGATCGGCGCACAGAAATGCGTACCGTCGATATGCCGGACGGTCAGCAGGGTGATTTCGTAGTCGAAGTCGACAAAACCCTCGATGATCACCCTTCCCCGTCCCGCCCGTCCGCCTTCCTGCGCGTACTGCCAGGCGCTTTCCAGCTGCTCCGCCGCACGCAGCAGGCTTTGTCCCTTGCCGGAGGAGCTCATCACCGGCTTGACCACGCAGGGGTAACCGATATCGGCAACCGCCGCGGCATATTCGGCATAACTGTCGGCAAAACGATAGGTAGAGGTGGGCAGCCCCAACTGCTCAGCCGCCAGGCGGCGAATCCCCTCACGATTCATGGTCAGGTGTGCAGCGCGGGCTGTCGGTACCACGCAAAAGCCTTCTGTTTCCAGCTCCAGCAAGGTGGCCGTGGCGATGGCCTCGATCTCCGGGACGATATAGTGCGGTTGTTCGTTCTCGACCACCGCACGCAGCGACTCGGCATCAAGCATGTCGATCACATGACTACGATGCGCCACCTGCATCGCCGGGGCGTCCGGATAACGATCGACCGCGATCACCTCGCAACCCAGGCGCTGCAGTTCGATGACCAACTCCTTGCCCAGCTCACCGGCGCCACACAGCAATACGCGGGTCGCTGTAGGTGACAGAGGCGTTCCAATACGCGGCATGACAGGTTCCTCAATAACAGGTCTGGTTGCACTGGGCCGTGCAATTGGCGCAATCACCACTGGCGCTGGGCGCCACCTCGATCAGCACACCGGCGGCCCGCGCCCGTGCATTGCACATCTGCAGTACACGCCGTCGTTCGTGATTGTCCATACGTCCCCAGCGGCGGATCTCATCGGCACTGCGATGGCAACCGATGCACACATCCTCTTCATCCAGCGAACAGATCTGCACGCAGGGCGAGGCCACCGGCTTTTCGTCAAGCATCACAGCGTTTGCTCCTCAAGTTCACGGGCGTAGCGCTGGGCGTTGTGCACGTAATGCGCGGCACTGGCTTCCAATAGTTTTTTCTGCTGATCACTCAGTTCACGGACCACTTTACCGGGGCTACCCATGACCAGGCTGCCGTCGGGAATCACCTTGCCTTCGGCGATCAGCGCATTGGCGCCAATGATGCAGTTCCGGCCGATACGCGCACCATTGAGGATTACTGCATTGATACCGATCAGGCTGTAGTCGCCGACACTGCAACCATGCAGCATGGCGTTATGACCCACCGTCACCCCCTTGCCCAGGGTCAGCGGAAAGCCCATATCGGTATGCATGACCGCACCGTCCTGCACATTGCTGTGTTCGCCAATGTCGATCAGCTCGTTGTCACCACGCAATACCGCGTTGAACCAGACGCTGGCACCGGCCTGCAGGCGCACCTTGCCTACCAGCACGGCATTGGGTGCCACCCAGCTCTGCGGGTGCAGCTCGACACAGGCCTCACCCAGTCGGTAGATCATCAGCTTGTCCTCTCCTCGGCGCCGCCCGACTCAACGCAGGCGGATGTACGAAGCCGGCTCGCGATCCAGGCGAATATCGGCGTCGTACAGCAGGTTAACCAGCTCAACCACCATGATCGCGGTCAAGCCCCAGATTTTATAGTCATTGTACTGGTAGCTGGGCACATACCAACTACGCCCCTGATAATCGATACGGTGCGTGACTTCCCGCGGATCTTCACGAAAAAACGCCAGCGGCACACTGAACACCGCGGCAATCTCCGCATCATTGGGCTGGTACTCGACGAAGTCCGGCACCACGCCCACATAGGGGGTGACCTTGATGCCAAAGCGCGAAACCAGCGGACTGAGCGGCCCTACCACTTCCACCAGGCCAGGCGGCAGGCCGATCTCTTCCTCACTTTCACGCAACGCGGTACGCAGCAGGTCGTGATCCCCAGGGTCACGCCGACCACCGGGAAACGCCACCTCGCCACCATGCGTGGACAGATGGCTGGCACGCAGGGTCAGCACCAGCTGCGGATCATCGCTACGGGTAATAGGCACCAGCACCGCCGCCTCAGGCAACCCGGCAGGCGCCGGCAAGACCTGCGGCCGATAGTTCTGCACCCGTTGCAACAACTCATCCAGCATAGCGATACCTGGCAGGACAGATGGCCCGTCATCTTGGCATGATTGCCGGAGACACCCAAGCCCTGCCCGGGCGTACCAGCGGGCAGCCCTGTATAGCCAGCGGAGTTGTCGATGAACTACTGCAGTCACTGTGGTCACCCCGTGCAACAGCAGATACCACCCGGCGACAATCGCCTGCGCCATGTCTGCAGCCAGTGTCATCAGGTGCACTACCAGAACCCGCGAATCGTCGCCGGCTGCCTGCCGGTCTGGCAGCAGCAGGTGCTGCTGTGCAGGCGCGCCATTGCTCCGCGCCAGGGCTACTGGACACTCCCTGCCGGGTTCATGGAAAACGGCGAAACGGTCCAGCAGGCCGCCATCCGCGAAACCCTTGAGGAAGCCTGCGCACGAGTCGACCAGCTGCAGCTCTACAGCCTGTTCGACCTGCCGCACATCGGCCAGGTATACATGCTGTTCCGCGCCGAACTGTGCGACCTCGACTTCGCCCCTGGCGCCGAGAGCCTGGAAGTGCGGCTATTCGACGAAGCGCAGATTCCCTGGCAAGAACTGGCTTTCCCGACCATCGGCCGCACCTTAGAATGCTACTTCGAAGATCGTCGCCGGCAGCACTTCCCGCTGCACCACGCCACATTGGGCGTACCACGCGACGGGCACACCTCTCCATGAGCGCCGTTGGCGCACACTTGTTCGGGATCCGTTCTGCATGCGCTGGCTGTTCGTTCTGCTCTGCCTCACCCTCAGCACCAGCCTGCAGGCCAATGCCGAACTCAAACACGCCCGTATCGACAAGGTGCTGGTGCTGAAGAGTGAACGCCAGCTGCAGCTGATCGAGCGCGGCCGGGTGATCAAGCAGTACCGAGTGTCGCTGGGCAAGCAACCGGTGGGCCGCAAGCTGCGCGAAGGCGACCTGCGCACCCCGGAAGGCTTCTACTGGATCGACTGGCGGCGCCACAGCGAGAAATACAACCTGTCCATGCATATTTCCTACCCCAATGCGGCAGACCTGGCGCGTGCCAAGGCCGCTGGCGTGAAACCGGGCGGCATGATCATGCTGCACGGCACACCACTGGACGAGGAATACCCGGAGTGGTTCTTCCATACCCTGGACTGGACGGAAGGCTGCATCGCCCTGAAGAACGACGATATGCGCGAGCTATGGAAATACGTGCGCGACGGTACGCTGATTGAAATCAGGCCCTGAACCAGCGACCAGGGCGACGGCCCTGGCAGCCGATCAGCGGCATTCACTCCGGTGCACAAGCACCATTCAGAACTGCAGATCCGACAAACGCCAGACCTCGAAGGCCGGTGTCTCGTAGGGATGGGCCTGTTTGAGCGCCTTGACTGCAGCATGAATCAGCTCATCGGCCACCACCATTTCCACCTTCCACTCGGCCACCTGCTGCACCACCCCCGTCTCGCCAATAAACGGCTGGCTGCCAGACAACGGGCGAAACTGCCCCTGCCCCAACACCTGCCAGCAACACGCTTCGTAGTTGCCAATGCGTCCGGCACCACTGGCAAAAACCGCCTGTTTGACCGCCTCGACATGGGTGTCCGGGACAAAGAAGCACAACTTGTACATGGCGATCTCCAGCCGCTAGAAAGAGGGACAATGCCTGCCCTGATGGCCATTGGCCAGCGCGCTACTCTGCCATGCGCTGCCGGTAAAAACTACCCGAAGAGGCCAACAGGCACAGCCCGCGCGAAGCGCTCCGCACCGACGGCGCCTGTACGAATGACCACGACGCCCTAGAAAAAATCCCCCGGCGGCTCGCACCGACGGGGGATTCATGTCTGCCCAGCTGCAGGTGATCAGTCCACCCACGCCCGTGCGTTACGGAACATGCGCATCCAGCCGCCGTCCTCCTGCCACTCATCCGGCCGCCAGGAGTTCTGCACAGCGCGGAACACCCGCTCCGGATGCGGCATCATGATGGTTACGCGGCCATCGCGGCTGCTCAGGCCGGTGATGCCGCGCGGCGAACCATTGGGATTGGCCGGGTAGGCTTCAGTGACCTTGCCATGGTTGTCGATGTAGCGCAGCGCCACGTAACCGGACAGGTCGGCTTCGAGCAGCGCCTCGGCACTCTCGAATTCCGCATGCCCTTCACCGTGGGCAATGGCGATTGGCAAACGCGAGCCAGCCATGCCCTGCAGCAGAATCGACGGCGACTCCTGTACCTGAACCATGGCCACCCGCGCCTCGAACTGCTCGGAGCGGTTACGCACAAAGTGCGGCCAGTGCTCGGTGCCCGGAATCAGCTCGTGCAGATTGCTCATCATCTGGCAGCCATTGCACACGCCGAGGGCGAAGCTGTCCTTGCGGGCAAAGAACGCCTCGAAGGCCTCGCGGGCACGCCCATTGAACAGGATCGACTTGGCCCAGCCTTCACCAGCGCCCAGCACGTCACCGTAGGAGAAGCCACCGCAGGCGACCAATCCCTTGAATTGCTCCAGGCTGAGACGGCCACTGAGGATGTCGCTCATGTGTACGTCGATCGCACTGAAGCCCGCGCGGTCGAAGGCCGCGGCCATTTCCACCTGACCGTTGACACCCTGCTCACGCAGGATGGCAATCTTCGGGCGCACCCCGGTATTGATGTAGGGCGCAGCGACATCCTGATTGACGTCGAACGACAACTTGACGTGCAAGCCCGGATTTTCTTCATCGAGCAGCGCGTCGAATTCCTGATCGGCACACTCGGCGTTATCGCGCAGACGCTGGATGCGATAGCTGGTTTCGCTCCACTGGCGCTGCAGCAGTCGACGCTCGCCGGTGTAGACCGCGACACCGTTGTAGCGGATCTGCACCTCGCCGCCGCTGCGCGGCTCGCCCACGCGCACCAGGCAGTCGGCCAGCCCGGCCTCGGCAAAGGCGGCCAGCAGCGCATCGCGGTCCGCCTGACGCACCTGCAACAACGCCCCCAGCTCTTCGTTGAACAGTGCAGGCGCCAGCTCATCGGGCTGACGCACCAGGCCATCGAGCTGCAACTGCAGGCCGCAATGACCGGCGAAGGCCATTTCCAGCGCACAGGCCAGCAAACCGCCGTCGGAGCGGTCATGGTAGGCCAGCAGGCGATCCTGCTGGTTGAGCTGCTGGATCACCGCGAAGAACGCCTTGAGGTCCTCGGCGCTGTCCACATCCGGCACCTGCTGACCGATCTGGCTGTAGGTCTGCGCCAGGATCGAACCGCCCAGACGGTTCTTGCCGCGCCCCAGATCGACCAGCCACAGCTCGCTGTCGCCCTTGTCCAGACGCAGCTGCGGGGTCAGGGTGCGGCGGATGTCCTGCACCGGCGCAAAGCCGGAAATCACCAGCGACAGCGGCGCCGTCACGCTCTTGTCCTGGCCATCTTCCTGCCAGCGGGTCTTCATGGACATCGAGTCCTTGCCCACCGGGATGGTAATGCCCAGCGCCGGGCAGAGCTCCATGCCGACCGCCTGCACCGTGTCATACAGGCGGGCATCCTCACCCGGGTGGCCGGCAGCGGCCATCCAGTTGGCCGACAGCTTGATGTCGGACAGCTTGCCGATGCGCGCCGCCGCCAGGTTGGTAATGGTCTCGCCAACCGCCATGCGCCCGGAGGCCGGCGCATCAAGCAG
>VFQM010000199.1_pt1 | contig 74681 bp, 75 predicted proteins | sample 3512391 | NCBI WGS metagenome assembly VFQM01 (sample SAMN10412369, study PRJNA504923) | tailings metagenome | isolation source: Replicate 1 from Balatoc abandoned mine | place: Philippines | reverse complement strand
TTGGCTTGATAGACCAGGTGCTGAACACCGGTTTTGCTTTGACGCTTGGACATGATGGCATACCTATTTGGATTCACAGTTGGACTGTGTGAAATCCAGCGCCATCAAATCGTGCCTGAAACCCGCGTTTTAGACGGGTTCCAGGCTTTATTTGGTGGAGCCGGGGGGATTTGAACCCCCGTCCGCCAGCTCTCCGCTATCGGTTCTACATGCTTAGCCATCTCTACTGAGTTAACTCCGCGCCGCCCGAGTGGCAGGGTGCTTGGAGCGAGCTGCATGAGTTTTAGCCGTTACGTCTGCAGCGTACTTGGCGGCGATCCTGTTCTATATGACTGACCAGATCTTCGGGTTTACAGGCATCCCCTAGGGTCAGCTGGCGCCCTTAGGCGGCCAGAGCGTAGTTGTCGTCGTTGGCAACTATTAAGGTGTGGCAGCGGATTTACGAGAACTGTCACCTACTCGGCATGCCCCTCAAGTTTCGTTACCGGCGTCGAATCCTAATCGGCCCCAAAACTGTGGTGCTTGTTACTACGAGCGCAGTGTACGGCAAAGGTTCCCTGGCGTCGACCGGCAGTGCCGGCGGTTAGCACCCGGAGCTATCCGGCGCCGCCAGGGCAGGCTATCTTCTGCAGGACTTCAGGTCTTTCCCGCGCCGAACAAGAGGCTTTACCCCGCATGCAACAGCGCCCCATTCGCCAGTGGATCTGGCGTGCGTTCGTTCAGAGCGCGCTGATTCCGCTGATTCTGGTCGAATCGGTACTGATTGCCGCCTACCTGTTCAGCAATGCCGCCGTGCGTGACGCACAAATCGAGCATTTGCAGCACAGCGCCTTGTCTGACCTGGCTACGGCAATTGGCCGTGAAGCCGCGGTGATCGACGCGCGCCTAAGTGCAGTGGAAGCCCAGGCGCTGCTCTTGCGCGACGGGGTACGCCACGCGCTGGATAATCCGCACTACCAACCCACGCGCGAGGAACGCGCGCGCCACGCGGTGAGTGATGCCGGGGTCTTCCATACCCGGCACGACAACGGCGGAGCCGCCTCGTTCTATGCCAACAGCACGCCTCTGCCCCGCCAGGATCACGCCAAAGCACTGCGCCTGGCGCAGATCGACCCGTTGCTGGCGTCGATCAAGGCCGCCAATGCTCAGGTAGCGGCGGGTTATTTCAACAGCTGGGACAGCTACAACCGCATTTATCCGTATTTCGACGTGCTGGCACAGTATCCGCACGACATGCGGATTCCCGAATACAACTTTTATTATCTGGCCGACGCGCACCACAACCCGCAACGCCAGGCGGTATGGACCGACGCCTATCTCGACCCGGCAGGCCAGGGCTGGATGATGTCGGTAATTGCCCCGGTGTATCGCGGCGATTTTCTGGAAGGCGTCGCCGGTCTGGATATCACGGTTGGTCAGATGCTCGGCGAAATCGCCCGCTTGCAGGTCCCCTGGCAGGGCTACGCGCTGCTGATCGGCAACAGCCATGAAATCCTCGCCCTGCCGGACGCCGGTGAACGCGACTTTGCCCTGCGCGAACTGACCGAGTATTCCTATGCCGAAGCCGTGCGCCGGGAGATCCTCAAGCCCGAGCAGTTCCGCCTGACCCGCTACCGCGAACTACAGCCTCTGTTGCAGCAGATGGGTACTGCGCAACAGCCAGGCAATACCTGGGGTGTACAACAGGTCACGCTGAACGGCGAGAGCAAGCTGGTGGCCTGGGCCGAAGTGAGCAAGACCGGCTGGCACCTGCTGATGGTGGTCGACGAGACGAGCATTTTCAGCACCACCCAACAATTGGCCAGCCATTACCAGCAACTGGGCTTCGTGATGATCGCCGGCCTCGTGCTGTTCTACCTGTTGTTCTTTCTCTACATGTGGCTACGCGCGCGCCAGCTCAGCCGAAAACTGGCCGCGCCCCTCGAACAGGTGGCCAGTCAGTTGCAGGCGTTGGGTGGCGGGGCTCTGCAACAACCGCCTGCGCCCGGCAGTATCCGCGAGATCAACCACATGCTCAGCAGCCTGAGCGAGGCGGCGCAGCAGTTGCAGGCCAGCGAGTCGCTGCGCCAGGAAGCCCAGCGACACTTGCAACTGGTGCTGGATAGCACCACGGAGAGCGTCTGGGACCTGGACCTCGCACAACAGCGCATGTGCCTGAGTGACAACTTCCGGCTGCGCTACGGCCTGGCCAACACGTGTTTGGCTCTGCGCGACTATGATCGCCATATCCACCCGGATGATCTGCCACGGATCGATCACCTGCGCCGCCAGTTCCTCCGGGACGGCAGCAGCCAGTTCGATGCCGAATACCGCTTCCGCAACGCCCAGGGACAGTATGTCTGGCTGCTCAGTCGCGGCCAGGTCCTGCAACGCGATCCCCGGGGCCAGCCGCTGCGGGTATCCGGTACGCATGTGAACATCAGTCGTCTCAAGCAGATCGAAGATGACTTGCGCCAGGCCAGCGAGCGCGCCCTGCAGGCCAGCCAGGCGCAGCGTCGCTTTCTCTCCAGCATGAGCCATGAACTGCGCACACCGCTGAATGCCATCCAGGGTTTCGCCCAGCTAATCGCCCTGGAAGCCGAGGAGCACAGCGCCCGCCAGACGGAAGCCGCGTACGCAAGGGAAATTGTTTCAGCCAGTCGTCACCTGACCGCGGTGGTCGATGACATTCTCGACCTGACCAGCCTGGAGAGCCGCCGCCAGCAACTCCAGCTGCGCGCGGTAGACGTGGGCGAGCTACTGAGCAGTTGCGCCGAACTGATACAACTCGATCTGCAACAGTATGGCCAGCAACTCAAGCTGCTGCCTGCGCCGCAACCACCACTCTACGTGCTGGCCGACCCGCGACGCCTGCGCCAGGTGCTGATCAATCTGCTGTCCAATGCCATCAAGTACAACAGCCCGCAGGGGCTGGTCAGCCTCGGTTACGAAGTACGGCAAAATGCCGTGCGCCTGTGGGTCGAAGACCACGGCCCGGGACTCAGTGCCGAGCAGCAGGCACAACTGTTCATTCCCTTCCAGCGCCTGGGGCGGGAGAACTCGAATATCCCGGGCACCGGAATCGGCCTGGTGCTATGCCGCGAGCTGGCCAGCCTGATGCACGGCGAGATTGGCCTACATAGCGAACCGGGCTGCGGTAGTCGCTTCTGGATCGATCTGCCCGGTTGTGCCGCTGACTCGCTACAGGAACCTGTAGGACAGACCAACAAACCGCTCGCCCTGTGCATCGAGGATCACCCCGCCAGCCTGCGCCTACTCCAGGAGGCGTTGCGCGACATGGCCGAGGTAGAAAGCGCCACCACCCTGGCTAGCGCTCGCCTGCTCCTCGACAGTCGCCAGCCACGCCTGTTGTTGCTCGACCTGGACCTGCCGGATGGCAACGGCATGCAGCTGTTGGAAGCCCTGCAGCAGGACCCACGCCATGCGCGAATGGCCATTCTGGTCGTCACTGCCAGCATCAACCAGGCACTGTTTGACCAGGCGCATCGATTGGGCGCCCTGGCGTGTCTCGGCAAGCCACTGGATCTGCAGCAACTGCGCCGACTGGCGGAGGAAATGCTGACCGAAACGCCACAAAGGGCATAAAAATGGCCCGTCAGGCAAAAAACGTCAGAAAAACATCAGTGAACAGTTGTTTCGTGCTTGTGCATCGGCCCTGCGTAGGGTATCAACACACTCGCCACAACCCTGCTCACCCCGGAATGCATCATGACAGTCGCCGTATCCGCGCCAACCGACAATAAACCCGCCGGACGTATTCGTCAGAAAAACCAGCACGCCATCCTTGCCGCCGCCGCCGAAGAGTTCGCCCGCCACGGCTTCAAGGGCACCAGCATGAGCACCATCGCGCAACGCGTGGGGCTACCCAAGGCCAATCTGCACTATTACTTCGGTAACAAGCTGGGGCTTTATGTCGCCGTCATGCGCAACATCCTCGACCTCTGGGACAGCGCCTTCAGCCATCTCAGCGCCGACGACGAACCCGGACCGGCCCTGGCCGCCTACATTCGCGCCAAGATGGAGTTCTCCCGCCGCGAGCCGCAAGCCTCGAAGATCTTCGCCATGGAAGTCATCAGTGGCGGCGAATGCCTGTCCGAGCACTTCAATCAGGACTACCAGGCCTGGTTTCGCGGGCGTGCTGCGGTGTTCCAGGCCTGGATCGACCAGGGCAAGATGGACCCCATCGACCCGGTGCATCTGATCTTCCTGCTATGGGGCAGCACCCAGCACTATGCCGACTTCTCCAGCCAGATCTGCCGGCTGACCGGTCGCAAGCGCCAAACCCGCGAAGACTTTGCCCTCGCCACCGACAACCTGATCCATATCATCCTCAAAGGCTGCGGCATCGCCCTGCCCGTCTGATGCGCTACAGCCTGGCGGCGCCCAGCCGCTTCCAGCTGGAGATCCGCAAGAGCCGCTTTCTCGCCCAGGCCGCTCCGGTAGCCGACGAGGCAGCGGCGCGGGCCTTCATCGCCAGCCACCGCGCAGCGGATGCCTCGCACAACAGCTGGGCCTGGAAAATCGCTGCGCAATATCGCAGCAGCGACGATGGCGAACCGGCCGGCAGTGCGGGCCGGCCGATACTCGCCGCCATTGAGCACTTTGCCGGCGACCAACTGGTCGTTCTGGTCAGCCGCTGGTATGGCGGCATCCCCCTGGGCATGGGCGGGCTTATCCGTGCCTACGGGGGCTGCGCCAGCCAATGCCTGCAAGCAGGCCAGCGCCAGCCGCTGCAGCACCTGTTGCAATTGACCTGCCAGTTGGAACATGCCGTGCATGCGCACCTGCTGGGACGTTTGCCGTCCCTGCAGGTACAGGTGCTGCAGCAGGATTACCAGGCCGAGGGCGTCAGACTCCTCCTGCAACTCCCCGCCGAACAGCGCAACGCATTACAGCAGCTGCTAAACAGCCTGAGCCGCGGACAAAGCACGCTGCGTGAGTTATGAAGGGTTTCTGTGCAAAGCCCTGTGGATAACCTCGGGAAAGCCTGCTCCATCACAGGCTGCGCGGGCCCTCTGGAACATTGCTCAACTTTTCACCAACGCCACCAAAGCATGCTTAAAATATGTGAAATTCCCTTTAATTTCATTGCATTACAAAAACAAAACGAACGTTTGCCTGAACATTCACGGCTAACTTGCCAAGCAACCCAGTTATCCACGCCACCTGTGCATAACTCTGTGCAGAAGCCTTGGAAGACTCCCCGCACACAGCGTCCGGCGCGGCCTGCAGGCAACTGCTCAGTTTTTCGGCACAGCCCACGCGCCCGCCTCGCGTTGCCGCGCCAACCAGGCCAGCGCCTGCTCCACATCCGTCCCCACCAGGCGCACCGGAACGCTCAGCATCAGGTTCAGCGGCAAGTGGAAATCTTCCAGCTGCCAGCCTTCGGCATCCACCTGCGGCAAGCCACCCGGCACCGCCAACTGTGGCTGTAAACGCAGCAGGCGCTGACGGTAACTAGCCTGGTCAGCCAGATAGCCAAACAGCGGTTTGCCCAGCGCCGCGGCGTACCCCAGCTCGAAACAGCTGCCACTGTCCGGCTCGCTGCCACGAAACGGCTCCAGGCAAGCCAGCACCAGATCAGCCTGGCGCAACAGAGCGAGGTTGGCCTGGTAAATCCACTGCGCCTGCTGTGGCGGAGACAGCCCATCCGGCAGGGCGTTATCCAGCGGAAACAGGCCGACAAAACCGCTGGCCAGGCAGGCTTCCTTGAGCTGCTGGCCGTAGCGCACGGCATCCGGGCGAAATACCTGCGGTCCGGCTAGATAGATACGTAACATGGGCAGGCTGTCCTGTGGCGACTGAACGCCTACAATGCCACGATCCACCTGCCTGACGAGACCCTCATGGACAACTGGCTCAATGCCCTGGCCAAGGCCGAACTGCATCTGCACCTGGAAGGCGCACTGGAACCCGAACTGCTTTTCCAGCTTGCCGAACGCAACCGCATCAGCCTGCCCTGGGCGGACATTGACAGCCTGCGCCAGGCCTATGCCTTCCACAATCTGCAGGAGTTCCTCGACCTCTACTACCAGGGCGCCAACGTCCTGCGCGAGGAACAGGACTTCTACGACCTGACCTGGGCCTACCTGTGCAAGTGCCAGGCCCAGGGCGTGGTGCACTGCGAGCCCTTCTTCGATCCGCAGACGCACACCGAGCGTGGCATTCCCTTGCAACGAGTGATCGCCGGGATTAGCCAGGCATTGGCCGACGGCCGCCGTCAGCTGGGCATCAGCTCGGGGCTGATCCTCAGCTTCCTGCGCCATCTCAGCGAAGAGCAGGCCTTTGCCACCCTTGCCGAAGCCATGCCCTGGCGCGACAGCTTCATCGGCGTGGGCCTGGACAGCTCCGAGCTTGGTCATCCGCCCAGCAAGTTCCAGCGAGTATTTGCCAAGGCGCGTAGCGAAGGTCTGCATGCCGTGGCACATGCCGGCGAGGAAGGACCGCCCGCCTATATCTGGGAAGCTCTCGATCTGCTCAAGGTAGAACGCATCGACCATGGCGTGCGCGCCATGGAAGACCCACGCCTGGTCCAGCGCCTGGTCGACGAGCAGATCCCGCTGACCGTCTGCCCGCTCTCCAACGTCAAGCTGCGCGTCTTCGATGACATGCGCCAGCACACTATCCTGAGCATGCTCGAATGCGGCCTGAAGGTCACAGTCAACTCGGATGATCCGGCCTACTTCGGCGGCTATCTCAACGAAAACTTCCAGGCCCTGCACGACAGCCTGGGCATGAGCCAGGCACAGGCCCGGCAATTGGCGCAAAACAGCCTGGACGCACGCTTCGTACGCCACTGACAGGCAAAGCCTGCAGGGAGCATCTAAACTCGGCATTCAGGCCAACGCCCATGGCCTCGCGCATAGGGATCAGGATGAAACCTGCAGCGACCAGCCCCCTGCTGCTGGCCGGAAGCTACCTGGCCTTCAGCACTCTGTGGATTCTTTTCAGCGACCAACTGCTGGCCTCGCTGGGCCTGGATGCAGCCCAGTGGCAGCGCCTGCAAACCTGGAAGGGCCTGCTGTTCATCACCCTCAGTAGCCTGCTGGTATTCGGCCTGGCCCGCTACCAGCAGCGCCACCGCGAACAACTGCTCGACAACCTGCTGCGCGAACGGGCCAGCCGGCGCAACACCCAGCGCGAAGCCGATCTTGGCGACTGGCAGTTCCGTGATAGCCAGTTCTGGCTGGGTGAGCAAGCCATCGAACTGCTGCAACTGCCCAGCCAACGCCAGCGCCTGACCCAGGAACAGCTCCTGCAGTGCCTGCATCCGGCGGACCGGGTGCTGCTGCAGAACGCCCTGCAGGCGCTATTGGGTGAGGGCAAGGCCCTCAACTGCAGCGTTCGCCTGCAACCCAGGGACAACGGCGAGCTGACCTGGCTGCAGCTGCGCGGCCAGGCACTGGGGCCGTTCTGCGCAGAAGGCAGCGTACGCAATATCACGGCACAAAAGCGCGACGAGCAGGCACTGCGGGAAAGCGAACGACGCTTTCGCCAGCTATTCGAGCAGACTCCACGCATCGCCGTGCAGGGCTATGACCGCGAACGCCGGGTGATCTACTGGAACCAGGCCAGCAGCGAGCTATACGGCTATAGCGCCAGCGAAGCGATGGGCCGCCATCTGGAACAGTTGATCGTGCCCACGCCAATGCGCAGCAAAGTCGTCGCTGATATTCAGCGCTGGATGAGCGGCGGCGAACCGATTGCGGCAGGCGAGATTACCCTGCAGCGACGCGATGGCAGCCCGGTAAACGTGTATTCCAGCCACCAGATGCTGGTCAATCTGCACAACCAGCCGGAGCTGTACTGCATCGATATCGACCTCAGCGATCAACGCAGCGCACAGGCCGCGCTCAAGGACAGCGAGGCACGCTATCGGGAACTGATCGAACAGCTCAGCGAAGCCATTTTCCTGCTCGACGACCAGGGCCGCCTGAGCTTTCTCAGCCAGGCCTGGTGGGCGCTCAGCGGCCACAGCGCGGAACAGAGCCTGCACCAGCCGCTCGAAGACTTCCTGCACGACGAAGACAGTCGCACCCTGTGCGAAATACGCCGCCAGCTCAGCGCCGGCAAACGAGCCAGCTGGACGGGCGAATACCGCCTGCGCTGCAGCGATGGCAGCCTGCGCTGGGTTGAAGTACAGCTCAAGCGCAGCGCTCAGGGCATGCGCGGCATGCCTGACCGACATCCATAGCCGCCGACAGATCCAGGCCCTGCAACAGGCGCGCAATGCCGTGCTGGATGCACTCAATGGCAACCAGCCACTGGCCGATATCCTTACCGGAATTGCCTACAGCCTGGAACGGGTCAACCCGCAAATGCGCGTCAGCATTCTGCTGCTCGATGGCGAGGGCCAGCAGCTGCACCTGCTGGCCGCCCCCAGCCTGCCTGACGAATGGCAGCGCTTCCTGCGTCAGCTCGCCGTACCGGACAGCCTGATCAGTTGTGCCCAGGCCGTACGCAGCGGCGAGCTGGTGGTTCTCGACGATCTGCAGGGCACGCACAACGATGCCGCACTCCGCCAGCTCTGCACTCAGGCCGGCATCGCGGCCGCCTGGTCACTGCCGTTCAAGGACGAATTCCAGCAGGTGCTCGGGGTTTTCGGCATCTACTACCAGCAACGTCGCCAGCCCAGCCAGGAAGACCTCGACCTGGTTACCGAATTCAGCCGCCTGGCCGCCCTGGCAGTGCAGCAGCAGATGCTCCAGCAACAGCGCCAGGAAAGCGAACAGCGTTTCCGGGCAACCTTCGAGCACGCCGCCATTGGCATTGCCCATGTTGCCCTGGATGGCCAGTGGTTGCGCGTCAACCGCCACCTCTGCGAGATGTTCGGCTATGCCGAGGAGCAATTGCTGCAGCGCACCTTCCAGGAGCTCAGCCATACCGATGACCTGCCACGCGACCTGCATGAAGTGCAGCGGCTGCTGCAGGGCGAACGGAACAGCTACAGCCTGGAAAAGCGTTACTGGCATGCCAGTGGACGACTGGTCTGGGCGCATCTCAGCGTAGTACTGGTACGCCATGCCAACGGCCAACCGCACTACTTCATCTCGGTGCTTGAAGACATCAGCATGCGCAAGCAGCACGAAGCCGCGCTGCGCCAGGCGGCCACGGTCTTCGACAGCAGCCGCGAGGCCATCCTCATCGTCGACCAGCAGCGCCGCATCATCACCAGCAACCCGGCGTTCAGTGAGCTGACCGGCCTGGCGCCGGAAACCGCGCTCGGCCGTCACCTGCCGCTGGCCCTGCACAATGCCGAACAGCGCCAACGCTACCGCCAGTTGTGGCGCACCCTGCGCGACCACGGCCAGTGGCAGGGCGAACTGTTCAGCCGCCACCCCGACGGGCGCCTGCTGCCGGTGCTGCTCAACGCCAGCCTGATTCGCGGCGGCACAGGCCAGGAACGCCAGTATGTACTGATCTTCAGCGACATCAGCGCCCTCAAGGACAGCCAGGAACGGCTGACCCACATGGCACACTTCGATCCGCTGACCGAGCTGCCCAACCGCCTGCTGGCCCATGAACGTCTCAAGCATGCGCTGCTGCATGCTCAACGCAACGACGCACGGGTTGCCGTGCTGTTCTTCGACCTCGATCACTTCAAGAACATCAACGACAGCCTTGGCCACCCGGCCGGTGACGAACTGCTCGGCGCGCTGGCCCAACGTCTGCGTCAACGCCTGCGCCAGGAGGACACCCTGGCCCGACTGGGCGGCGACGAATTCTTGGTCATCCTGGAAAACCTGCAGAAACCCGATGAGGCCGCCCAGGTGGCACGCCTGTTGTTGCGCCTGATTGAAGCGCCCTTCCAGCTCAGTGGTGCACGCGAGGTCTACCTGACCAGCAGCATTGGTATCAGCCTGTGCCCGGAGGACAGCTTCGACGCCGACGAACTGATCCGCAATGCCGATGCGGCCATGTACCAGGCCAAGCAGTCCGGACGCAATACGTTCTGCTTCTACACCCAGGCGCTGACCGATGCGGCCCAGCAGCGCCTGATCCTCGAATCACGCCTGCGCCGTGCGCTCAAGCAGGGCGAATTCATCCTGCACTACCAACCACTGCTGGATACGCAAAGCGGCCGGGGCATGGGTGTCGAGGCACTGCTGCGCTGGCAAAGCAGCGAAGGCCTGGTACCTCCGGGGCAATTCATCCCCCTGGCCGAGGACTGCGGCCTGATCGAGCCTCTCGGCGCCTGGGCGTTGCAGGAGGCTTGCCGGCAGGTCCAGCAATGGCGCCAACAGGGGCTGAACCTGCAAACCCTGGCGGTCAATCTGTCACCCCGCCAGTTCCGCCAGCGCAACCTGCTTGAGCAGGTGCAGCGCGCCCTGCGCCAGAGCGGCCTGCCGGCACGCTGCCTGGAGCTGGAGATCACCGAGGGAGCGCTGATGGATAATGTCGCGCAGGCCCAGCGCACCCTGCAGGCGCTGCGCGACCTCGGCCTGCAACTGGCCGTGGATGACTTCGGCACCGGCTACTCGTCACTGGCCTACCTGCGGCGCTTCCCGATCAACAAACTGAAGATCGACCAGAGTTTCATGCAAGGCATCCCCGAGGATCACGGCAACCTGCAGATCGTTCGCGCCATCATCACCCTGGCGCACAGCCTGGACCTCACCGTGCTTGCCGAAGGCGTCGAGCAGCCCCAGCAACTGGAAGTGCTGCGTCAGCTCGACTGCCAGTACAGCCAGGGCTACCTGTTCAGTCGCCCGCTGCCGGCCGACTGCCTGCCCACCTGGTGGCACGAGCACGGTCTGCCGGCCAGCATGCCCTGAGACAATCCGGCTTGATCGGCCAGCGCTCTGTGCAACGACGCCCTGCATGGGCTGCCACGCTCTGCTATGCCGTGCGCGTAGTCAGCCAGGCACACAGGCAGGCCAGCAGGGCACACAGGCTGATCACCACGGCCAGTGGCAGGGCGCTGCCATCGTTCCAGGCCGCCACCAGGCCGGCGGCCAGCGCCGCCACGCTGAACTGCAGCGAACCGAGCAGCGCCGAGGCACTCCCGGCATGCGCGCCCTGCCCGGCCATGGCGCAGGCGGTCGCATTGGGAATTACGCAACCGAGACTGGCAATGGCCGCAAACAGCAGCGGCAGGAACGGCCACAGGTGCGCCGGCCGGGCCAGCGCCAGCAGCACCAGCGACAGGCTGCACAGTAGGTAGAACACCACTACGCGACGCATCCAGAAGGCCGGCCCGCGGCGATTGATCAGCCGCGCGTTGACCTGTGCCATGCCAATGAAGCCCGCCGCGTTACAGCCGAACAGCCAGCCATAGTGCTGCGGCGATACGCCATACAGCTCGATGAACAGGAAGGGCGAGCCGGCGATGTAGGCAAACATCCCGGCCATGGCCAGCCCCCCGCACAGCGCATAGGCAAGGAACTGGCGTTCGCCAAACAGCCGCCGATATTGCCCCAGGGCACCGCTGAGCGGCGCCGGCGGCGCATGCGCCGGACGGCTTTCCGGCAGCCACAGGGCAATCGCCAGCGCGCAGAGTACGGCAAACAGCAGCAGGCAATAGAAGATCGCCGGCCAGCCGGACCAGGCCAGCAGCCAACCACCCGCCAGCGGCGCCAGGATGGGTGCTACCCCCATGACCAGGATCAGCTGGGAAAACACCTTGGCCGACGCCAGCGGATCGCACAGGTCACGCACCACGGCCCGAGAGATGACCATGCCGGCACAGCCGCCCAGCGCCTGAACGAAGCGCGCCAGGACCAGCACCTCCAGGCTCTCCGCCCAGGCGCAGGCCAGCGAGGCCAGGGCAAACAGGCTGACCCCCACCAGCAACGGGCGGCGTCGGCCAAAGCGATCGGCCAGCGGCCCATAAAGCAGTTGGCCAATGGCCAGCCCGGCAAAATAAGCCGCCAGGCTCAGTTGCACATGTTCGACATCCGTGGCGAACTGCCGGGCCAGCGTCGGGAAACTGGGCAGGTAGAAATCGATGGCCAATGGCCCGAAGGCGCTCAGCGCGCCAAGGATCAGCAGGATACGCAAGGTCATGCGGGCACTCGTGACACAGGCAACAGCGCATGGCCTGCCTGGCACACTGAACGACTGAGGAAGGACACTGCCGGGGCCAGCAACCGCCAACCTACTGGCCGCCAGCTGACCGGACAGACAACATATTGCCAAGGATTGTCCCTTGACCTTGCCACAGTGGCAAGGCGCAGGCTTGCCAGCAGCCTCACGGAGAACCAGCCATGCACCGAGCCATTGCCTACGACCTGCCGCTACGCGGCATGAGCTGCGCCAGTTGCGCGGCGCGCATCGAGAAAGCCCTCGGCGCCCTGCCCGGCGTCAGCGCCGTGCAGGTCAACCTGGCCAGCGAACGCGTGCGCCTGCAGGCCCCGCCCGGCCAGTTGGCCAGCCTGCGCCAGTGCATCGAAGAGGCCGGCTACCAGGTGCCCGTGCACAACCTGAGCCTGCACCTGCAAGGCATGACCTGCGCCAGCTGCGCCGCGCGCATCGAGCGGGCGCTGCTCGCCGTCGACGGGGTCTGCCAGGTCAGCGTCAACCTGGCCAACGAAACCGCGCAACTCCAGCTGCTTGCCGACAGCGATGTGCAGACGCTGCTGCACGCCGTCGAACAGGCCGGATTCGGCGCCCGCCTGGCTACACCGGACAGCCCGCCCACGCTGGTCCGCCGTGACTGGCAACCCCTGCTGGCCCTGCTGCTGGCCATCCCACTGATGCTGCCGATGTTCGCCGAATGGTTCGGTGTGCACTGGATGCTGCCGGCCTGGATACAGTTCGCCCTGGCCGCGCCGGTGCAGTTCATCCTCGGCGCACGCTTCTACCGCGCCGGCTGGCGGGCGCTGCGTGCCGGTAGCGGCAACATGGACCTGCTGGTGGCAATCGGCACCAGTGCCGCCTTCGGCCTGAGCCTGTACCTGTGGTGGCAGGCCGCGCCCGGAGCCATGCCCCACCTGTATTTCGAGTCGGCCGCCGTGGTCATCGCCCTGGTGCTGCTCGGCAAGCACCTGGAAAGCCGTGCCAAACGCCAGACCGGTGCCGCCATCGCCGCGCTGCAGGCGCTGCGTCCGCAGCAAGCACGGCGGGTCACGGGTGACCAGGAAAGCTGGGTGGCACTCAGCGAACTGCGCCGCGCCGACCGCCTGCGCGTGCTGCCCGGCGAGCGTTTTCCCTGCGACGGCCTGGTCCTGGAGGGCCACAGCCAGGCCGACGAATCACTGATCAGCGGGGAGAGCCTGCCGCAGGCCAAGGCGCCCGGCAGCACGGTCACCGGCGGCAGCCTGAATGGCGAAGGCAGCCTGCTGGTCAGCGTCACCGCCCTGGGCGCGGAAAGCGTGCTGGCGCGCATCATCCGCCTGGTCGAGGACGCCCAGGCGGCCAAGGCGCCAATCCAGAAACTGGTCGACCGTATCAGCGCCTGGTTTGTCCCCGTCGTCCTGCTGATTGCCCTGTTCACCCTCGGCGGCTGGTTGCTGGCCGGCGCCGGCCTGGAACAGGCCCTGCTCAACGCCGTCAGCGTACTGGTCATCGCCTGCCCCTGCGCACTGGGCCTGGCCACGCCCACGGCGATCATGGCCGGCACCGGGGTCGCAGCCCGGCACGGCATCCTGATCAAGGACGCCAGCGCCCTGGAAGTGGCCCACAAGGTGACTGATCTGGTCTTCGACAAAACCGGCACCCTGACTGAGGGCCAGCCGCAACTGGTGGCCCTGTGCAGTGCCCCCTCGCCGGACGCTGCCGCGCACGACACACACTGGCTGAGCCTGGCCGGCAGCCTGCAGCGCGGCAGCGAGCACCCGCTGGCCCGTGCGGTACTGCGCGCCTGTCGCAGCCAACGCCTGCCCACCCCGGCGGCCAGCGACAGCCAGGTACTGCCAGGACGCGGTGTGCGCGGCAGCCTGGAGGGCCGCGAGTGGCTGCTCGGCAATGCCCGCCTGCTGCAGGAGATGGCCATCGACAGCCAGCCCCTGGCGGCCCAGGCCGCACAATGGGAGGCCGCCGGGCACAGCCTGGCCTGGCTGGCCGAGTACCGGCCGACACCGCGCGCCGTCGCCCTGCTGGCCTTTGCCGACCCAATCAAGGACGGTGCCGGCGCGGCCATTACCGCACTGCACCAGGCCGGCCTGCGCTGCCACCTGCTGAGTGGCGACAACCCCGGCAGCGCCGGCAGGGTGGCCCAGGCGCTGGGCATTGATCAACTGCAGGCGCAAGTGTTGCCGGCCGACAAGGCGGCGCGCATTCGCCAGTTGCAGGAGCAAGGCCGGGTGGTCGGCATGGTCGGTGACGGTATCAACGATGCCCCGGCGCTGGCCGCCGCGGATGTCGGTATTGCCATGGGCAGCGGCACCGATGTGGCCATGCAGGCCGCCGGGATCACCCTGATGCGTGGCGATCCGCGCCTGGTCAGCGCGGCGCTGGCGATCAGCCGGCGCACCTACGGCAAGATCCGCCAGAACTTGTTCTTGGCCTTTGCCTACAACCTGCTGGCCCTGCCCAGGGCCGCCGCCGGCCTGCTCAACCCGATGCTGGCCGGCGCTGCCATGGCGCTTTCCAGCCTCAGCGTGGTGAGCAACGCCTTGCTGCTGTACCGCTGGCGACCATGAACCGTGCAGGGGTATCTCCTCTGCATCTTGGGCTGCGCGGGGCGCATCAGGTAAACTGCCGCTCTTTTTCCGCCACGCGACCACTTCAATGCCGAAGACGTTCCACGAGATCCCCCGCGAGCGCCCCGTCACGCCGTTGCTCGACCGCGCGGCCACGCCGGGAGAGCTGCGCCGCCTGGGCGAAGCCGAGCTGGTCACGCTGGCCAACGAACTGCGTCAGTTCCTGCTCTACAGCGTGGGGCAGAGTGGCGGGCACTTTGGCGCCGGCCTGGGGGTGATCGAGCTGACCATCGCCCTGCACTACGTCTTCGACACGCCCTGGGACCGCCTGGTCTGGGATGTCGGCCACCAGGCCTACCCGCACAAGATTCTCACCGGCCGCCGCGAGCGCATGACCAGCCTGCGCCAGAAGGACGGCCTGGCTGCCTTCCCACGGCGCAGCGAGAGCGAGTACGACACCTTCGGCGTCGGCCACTCCAGCACCAGCATCAGTGCGGCACTCGGCATGGCCCTGGCGGCCCGCCTGAAGGGCGAAAAACGCAAGAGCGTGGCGGTGATCGGTGACGGTGCCATGACCGCCGGCATGGCCTTCGAGGCCCTCAATCACGCCTCCGATACCAAGGCCGACATGCTGGTGGTGCTCAACGACAACGATATGTCGATTTCCAACAACGTCGGTGGCCTGTCCAACTACCTGGCGAAGATTCTCTCCAGCCGCACCTACGCAAGCATGCGCGAGGGCAGCAAGAAGGTCCTCTCGCGCCTGCCCGGCGCCTGGGAAATCGCCCGCAAGACCGAAGAACACGCCAAGGGCATGCTGGTGCCCGGCACGCTGTTCGAGGAGCTGGGCTGGAACTACATCGGCCCGATCGACGGTCACGACCTGCCCACGCTGCTGGCCACCCTGCGCAACATGCGCGACCTGGAAGGCCCGCAGTTCCTGCATGTGGTCACCAAGAAAGGCAAGGGTTTCGCCCCGGCCGAACTGGACCCGATCGGCTACCACGCGATTACCAAGCTGGAACCGCCCAGCGACAACCCGGCGCCGAAGAAACCCAGCGGGCCCAAGTACTCCAACGTCTTCGGCCGCTGGCTGTGCGACATGGCCGAGCAGGACGCGCGCCTGGTCGGCATCACCCCGGCGATGAAGGAAGGCTCCGACCTGGTGGCCTTTGCCGAGCGCTATCCGACCCGCTATTTCGACGTGGCGATCGCCGAGCAACACGCCGTGACCCTGGCCGCCGGCCTGGCCTGTGAAGGCATGAAGCCGGTGGTAGCGATCTACTCGACCTTCCTGCAGCGCGCCTACGACCAGCTGATCCATGATGTCGCGGTACAGGACCTCGACGTACTGTTCGCCATCGACCGCGCCGGCCTGGTCGGCGAGGACGGCCCGACGCATGCCGGCAGCTTCGACATTTCCTACCTGCGCTGCATTCCCGGCATGCTGGTGATGACCCCCAGCGACGAGAATGAACTGCGCCAGATGCTCACCACCGGCTACCTGCACAAAGGCCCGGCGGCGGTGCGCTATCCGCGCGGCAGTGGCCCCAATGCGCCCATCGACAGCTCGCTGCAGCCCCTGCCCATCGGCAAGGGCGTGCTGCGCCGCCAGGGGCAACGGGTTGCCCTGCTGGTGTTTGGCGTGCAACTGGCTGCCGCCCTGCAGGCGGCCGAGGCGCTGGACGCCAGCGTGGTCGACATGCGCTTCGTCAAACCGCTCGACGAAGCACTGCTGCTGGAGATGGCCGCCAGCCACAGCCTGCTGGTAAGCATCGAGGAAAACACCATCATGGGCGGCGCCGGCAGTGCGGTCGGCGAGTGCCTGGCGGCCCACGGCCTGGCCGTACCCCTGCTGCAGCTCGGCCTGCCGGACTACTACGTGGAGCACGCCCGCCCGGAAGAAATGCTCGCTGAATGCGGGCTCGACGCGGCAGGCATCCAGCAGGCCATCGAACGCCGCCTGGCCGATAGCCGCACGGCTTAATCCTTGCTTTCAGCGGCGCCTCTCGCTAAGGTGCCGCGGTTTTATTCCACCCAGGTGTGCGGCTTTGCGGCCGCATGAAACGGGAAGCCGGTGCGCTCTTCGAGCAATTCCGGCGCTGCCCCCGCAACGGTAAGCGATGGTCGCCGCCAGGCGACAACCCGGCTCAACCGCCACTGTGCTTCAGCATGGGAAGGCGAGCCAGGTGTTCTCGCAAGCCCGGAGACCGGCCTGGACGGATTCGACAGGTGTTGCGGAGGGCGGCACCGTCAAGTGCCGTCCGCAGTTTCCCTGGCGGCCCTTGTCTGCCCTCCTCAGAAGTTCATTCACGCTTTTGAGGCTTTTCCATGAAATTGTCCCGTATTGCCCTGGCTGTAGCCCTGGCGCCCACCCTGGCCCTGGCCGAAAGCCCGCAAGCGCTGGAAATCCCGCCGCTGGTGATCACCCGCGCCACGCCCATCCAGCAAACCACCCCGGCCAGCGTCAGGGTCATCGACCGTAAACAGATCGAAGCCAGTGGTGCCAGCGCACTCGTGGATGTACTGCGCGGCCAGGCCGGCCTGCAGATCCGCGACACTCTGGGCGACGGCAACCGTGTCGGTGTCAGCCTGCGTGGCTTCGGCGAGAACGCCGCCAACAACACCCTGGTGCTGGTCGACGGCCGCCGCCTGAACAACCCCAGCCTGCAGGGACCTGATCTCAACAGCGTGCCGCTGGCCAACATCGAGCGTATCGAAGTGCTACGCGGCGCCGGCACGGTACTCTACGGTGACCAGGCGGTCGGTGGGGTGATCAACATCATCACCCGCCAGCCGAAGCACAACGAGGCCTACGTAGAAACCAGCATCGGCAGCCATGATCTGCAGGCGTATCGCGGCCATGTCTACCAGCAGCTCGGCGCCGGTTTCTCGGTCTACGCCAGTGGCGAAGCACGCAACACCGACAACTACCGCGACCACAACAACGCCAGCTATGACGACGCGTTCCTGCGTCTACGTCATGATCATGAAGGCGGCCACGCCCTCTACGAATACCAGAGCATCGACGACGAGCTGAAGTTGCCTGGCTACCTGAGCGCCGCGCAACGCCGCACGGATCGCAAGGATAGCTATGCCGCCAACAGCAACGGCTGGAACGACAGCAACACCCAGGTGCATCGCCTGGCCCTGCAACAGGCACTCAACGACTGGCTGACCGCCAACCTGGACTACAGTCAGCGGGATACCGACGGCCAGGGCACCTACAACAACGCCTGGGGTGACTCACCCTTTACCCAGGGCACGCGCGTGGAAACCTTCAGTCCGCGCCTGTCCGGCCACTATGCAAGCGCCCTGGGGCGCGGTGAGTGGCTGTTGGGACACGACCACACCCAGAGCGACTACCAATACCGCTCGGCCTTCGGCGCCACATTGTTCCGCCAGACCCTGCGTGACTGGTACGGACAACTGACCCAACCGCTCGGAGAAAGCCTCAGCCTGACTGCCGGCTACCGCAGCAGCGAGGCCGAGGACCGCAACAAGGCTGCCAATAAAACCCATAGCGACCGCGAAGAGAGCACCAGCCTGGGCCTGAACTGGCAGATCAGCACGCAGTGGCGCGCCTTCGTCAAACGCGAAGATATCCTGCGCTGGGCCAATGTCGACGAAAACGGCTTCGTCAGTCCGACTGTCGACTTCCTCAAGCCACAAACCGGTGTTTCCTGGGAAAGCGGCGTGGAGTGGCAGGATGGCGGGCAACGCTACCAGGCCACCCTTTACCGCCTGGACCTGAATGACGAGCTGATGTATGACCCGCTAGCCGCCGGACCTTTCGGCTTCCCCGGTGCCAACATCAACCTGGACAAGACCCGTCGAGACGGTTTGCTGCTGGAAGGTGAGCGCCAACTGAGCGAACGCCTGAGCGTGGGCGGCCAGTACAGCTTCACCGATTCCGAATACCGGGATGGCAACTACCAGGGCAACGAAGTGCCCTGGGTCTCCCGGCATAGCGCCAGTGCGCATATCAGCTACCTGATCCTGCCGGGCCTGACCGGCTATCTGGAGTCTGTCTACACCGGCGCCCGCCATCTGGCCAGCGATGATGCCCAGGCGCTGCCTCGCGAAGGCGGTTACACGTTGTTCAATGCGGCACTGCGCTACGAGTACCGGCAGTTCAATGCCCGACTGCGAGTCAACAACCTGACGGGCAAACGCTATGACAGCTTTGCCACCTATGCCAGCTGGGTACCCGGTGGCAAGGCGCTGTATGCCGCACCGGAAGAGGACGTGCAACTGAGCATGGGCTATCGCTTCTAGGCATACCGGGCAGCACACGCCAAGGCCCCGCAAGGGGCCTTTTGCCTAGTCGGCCCCGCCCTGGCGCGCCCGGTCAATCAGCTCACACAACTGTTCGGTAGCTGCCAGCATCTGGAAGCTGGGCCGCTCCAGGCGCTTGCTGGGCACCGGCCAGAGCTGCTGGTGGCGCACCGCGCTGAGTTGCGGCCAGGCCTGCCAGATGCCCAGCTCGGCGTTGCTGCCGGCGATGATCAGTTGCGGATCACGCGCGATGATCGCCTCCAGCCCCACCTGCGGCGCGGGCAACTCAAGGTCGGCAAATACGTTCTGCCCGCCACACAGGGCGATGGCATCGCTGATGATTTGCCGGCCTCCGATGGTATACAGCGGCTGGTGCCAGATCTGGTAGAACACCCGCACCGGCGGACGTCCGGCATAGTGCTGGCGCAGCCGTGCAACGCCCTCGCGAAAGCGCTGCGACAGCGCTGCGCCCTGCTGCGCATAGCCCACCGCCTGGCCGATCAGCACGAACTCCTCGGCCAGCTCATGCAAGCGGCGCGGTTCACCGACATGCACGGGAATCCCCAGCCGCTGCAGCTGCTGGCGTTGCGCCGGGCCAATACTGTCCGGCCACAACAACACCAGGTCGGGGCGCAGGCTGACCAGGGTTTCCAGTTCAAGCTGGCCAAGACGTCCCAGGGAAGGCAGGTGTGCCAGTTGCGCCGGGCGCTCGCCACCGTCCAGTACACCGACCAGACGCTCCGCCGCGCCCAGTTCGAGCATGATGTCAGTCAACGAGGGGGCCAGGCTCACCACCCGTTCGGCAGCCTGCAGCGGCCAGGCCAGCAACAGCGCAGCGAGCAGCAGGCAGGTGCGCATCAGGCCAGCTGCGCGGGAATGCGGTACAGGTAGAACAGCACCAGGCTGGCCAGCGCCAGCAGGGTCAGCGGCACCGCATGCAGACCACTGAATACTGCCAGCGCGCCGACCCAGGCCGGCAAGCCGGCTGCCTGCAAGGCACGGCGCCGGCAGTGGATCAACTGTTGCCAGGCGGCGGGCTCGGCCTCACTGTCCAGCGCCTGCCCGGTGGCGATCAACGCATGCTTGTAGGCACGAAACAGCGGCAGGCTGACGAACAGGCTGGCCAGCGCGGCAATGAACAGGGGCATTTGCAGCACCGACAACCAGGCCGGCGCCGCACCGAACAGCAGGTTGGCGAGAAACAGCGGCGCCAGGGCCAGGCCCAGCAGGCGCCACCACTGCAGGGCCAGACGACGCCTGACCTCGCCGCGTGTCACTCGATTTCCCCCTGATGCTGCAGGCCCAGCATATGGCCAAGCTTGCCGGCCTTGGTGGCCAGGTACAGCTTGTTGTGCAGGTTCTCGCCCACCTGCAGCGGTACCCGCTCGGCGACCCGCACACCGAAACCCTGCAGGGCGTTGACCTTGCGCGGGTTATTGGTCATCAGGCGAATGGCGCTGATCCCCAGGTGGTCGAGCATCGGCTGGCAAATCGCATAGTCGCGCTGATCGGCGGCGAACCCCAGGCGCTCGTTGGCCTCGACGGTATCCGCGCCGCCATCTTGCAACTCGTAGGCGCGGATCTTGTTCAGCAGGCCGATACCACGGCCTTCCTGGCGCAGATACAGCAGCACGCCACGCCCCTCGGCAGCGATCGCGCGCAAGGCGGCCTCCAGCTGCGCACCGCAATCGCAGCGCAAGCTGAACAGGGCGTCGCCAGTCAGGCATTCCGAATGCAGGCGGCCCAGCACGGGCTGGCCGTCGGCCACATCGCCGAGGGTCAGGGCAACGTGCTCCTTGCCGCTGGTCTCATCGCGGAAACCGTGCATGGTAAAGATGGCAAAGGGTGTAGGCAGCTGCGCGGCGGCAACAAAGACGACAGACACCAGAGAGCTCCAGGCAAGGCAACAGGGCGCGAATTGTAACACCACCCTTGCCACGGTTGAGCAAGAAACGCCCAGCGCGACACTCAGGTAAACCGGCGGTAACCGTCAGAACTTCGACTCAAGCACCAGCATGCCCTGCTCCTCGCGCCAACTGACCCGGCTAAGGAAGCTCATACCCAGCAATACTTCAGTCGGCGCACTGCCCTGCACCACCACACCGTCCACACCGAGCACTTCCAGGCTACCGATCTTCACCCGGTCGAATTTCACCCGCCAGGCATTCGCCGTGCCACTGGCCGTGCTGACCACCATGGGCTGGCCAACCACCCGGTAGTCGATGCCCAAGCGCTGCGCCTGCCCCTCGTTCATGGCTACCGCCGTAGCCCCGGTATCGACCATGAACTGTACGGTCTGGCCATTGATCGAACCGGCAATCCAGTAATGCCCGCCCAGCCCGCGCGCGATGCTCAGGCGCTGTTTCTCAGGGGCCGCAGAAAAACCGCCCGGCGCATATTCACGACTCAGGCTGTAGTGACGCTCGACCCCCGCGACGCGTAGCACCGCGCCTTTGCTGTCCGCACTGACCACCTGTACGCCACCCGGTCCACTCTGCCCAACCCGCACCAGCTTGCGCTGACCATCGACATTGAGCACCGCAGCGCCGGGAAACAAACCGACCACCTGCACCTGGCTGGCCGCCAGCGCCGGCCAGGCCAGCATGCAGGCCAGCACGGTGATCAGTGAACGACAGAACATGGATGCGTCTCCCTATGGCATCGCCAACCGGTAGGGTTGCCCCCACTTGGCAAACAGTGCGCGCAGACTACCATCGGCACGCAGTTCCAGCAGCCGCCGGTCATACAGTTCTGCCAACTCGCGCCCACGCGGACTGTCTTGGAAACCGGCATAGAGCGGCAACCTAAGCAACGGAACCACTTGGTAGCGTTGGGCTCGGGAGCTTTTGGCCAGTACCGCCTCCACCTCGCTGAGCGCGTCCACATAAAAATCCGCATAGCCGCGCTCAAGCATCTGCAAAATGCCGGTACGCATGCGGATCTCCTGGAAGTGCTGCACATTGGGCAGGCGATGCTGGTAGTCATAGCCTCGCACCCAAATCAGTCGGCGCTGGCCAATAGTGTCCCGGCTCGGTGCCGACAGGCTGGCCAAACCCAGGGCAACGATCGGGTCGGCATCGTAGGCTTGCTGAGGATAGTGAGCCTCGGCGATCTCGCCGGCATAGGAGCCGATCCAGGCATCGGCACGACCGCGCAACACCAGGCCGATGGAACGCATGTAAGGCTCCGAGTCCACGACCACGCGCAGGCCTGCCGGCTCGAAAACCGCGCGCATGATGTCCCAGGCCAGGCCACTGCCGTCGGCCTCGGTATGTCCGGGCCAGACCTCGCTGACCAGGCGCACTTCGCCCGGCAGGGCAGGCTGCGCCGAGACCAGCGCACTGCACACCAGCAGTATCCAACCCAGCAAGCCGCGCATACACGCTACCCCCATGACTGCGCCGTCTTCTCGCGCACCCCTGAGATGCCCGATCTAGACGACGAGATACACCAGCAACTGCAGACAGGCGAAGGCCAGCAGCCCCGCCAGCAAATCATCCAGCATGATGCCCAGGCCGCCCTCGACATGCCGGTCCGCCCAGCCGATCGGCCAAGGCTTGAGGATGTCGAAGAAGCGAAACAGCACAAAGCCCACACACAACCATAGCCAACCGGGGGGGGCAAGGAACAGGGTCAGCCAGATGCCGACGAACTCATCCCAGACAATCCCTTCGTGATCATGCACGCCCAGGTCATCAGCCACCTGGCCACACAGCCAGATACCCAGCAGACTGGCGGCCAGTAGCACGCCGGCGTAGCCCCACAGCGGCAGCCACTGCAACAGCGGCACGGCGGCCAGACCGAGCAGGCTGCCCCAGGTGCCTGGCGCCTTCGGCAAGGTGCCGGAACCCAGACCAAACGCCAGGAAATGCCAGGGATTACGCCACACCGAGGGCGGCACGCGTGGATGCGGCTGATCAGCCATGTACTGCTCCAAAATGTTGATAACCGCTGCCCGGCAGCGGCAGCGGGCAACCCTGCTCGTCAAGCAATTGCACACCCGTACCCGCCACCACCCGACCGATCCGGCGTACCGTCGGGAACGCCACGGACAAGGCGGGCCAGTGCTCGGCAGGCAAGGTAAAGGCCAGACGGTAATCGTCGCCACCGCTCAGCGCACAGCGCTGGGCCGCGGTGTGACCGAGCAAGGCTTCGGCCGCCGCGCTCAGCGGTACGGCGGCCTGCTCGATCTGCAAAGCCACACCCGAGGCCTGGGCAATGTGCCCGCAATCGGCCAGCAAACCATCGGAAATATCCAGGGCAGCGCTCGCCCGGCCACGCAGGTACTCACCCAGCGACAACTGCGGCATGGGTGACCAGAAGGCCTGCAGCAGGGCGTCACGCTGCGCCGCAGGGGCCTCGCGACCGTGCAACAACAGTTCCAGCGCCGCACAGGCCGCGCCCAGCTCACCGCCCACGCACAGCAGGTCACCCTCTTGGGCGGCACCACGGGTCAGCGCCTGTCCGGCGGGCAGGCGGCCGAATACCGTCACCGTCAGGCTCAGCGGGCCACGCGTGGTGTCCCCGCCAATCAGGCTGAGGCCACACGCCGCAGCCATCTGCTGCAAGCCGTCCGCAAAACCCTGCAGCCACGGCGCATCGGCCTGCGGCAAGGTCAGCGCCAGGGTGAAGCCCAACGGCGAGGCGCCCATGCCAGCCAGATCGCTGGCCGCTACGGCTAGCGCGCGCTGGCCGAGCAGCTCGGCAGAACAGGGTTGTGGGAAATGCACCCCGGCGACCAGGGTGTCGGTGGAAATCGCCAGCTGCTCGTCTGCCGCCAGCTGCAGCAGTGCGCAGTCATCACCAATGCCCAGCACCACGCCGGGCTGGCCCGCTGCGCAGGCGGCGCTGGCGAAATAGCGGCGGATCAGCTCGAACTCACCCACCCTGACTACCTCGCCAGCCGACCTGGCACCTGCGCCTCAGCGCTGCGCGCCACGCACTTCGGCGGCACGCAGGCGCGGCGCCAGCTTGTCCAGCACACCATTGACGAACTTGTGTCCGTCGGTGGCGCCGTACACCTTGGCCAGCTCGATGCCTTCGTTGATCACCACGCGATACGGCACATCCACGCGGCGCAGCAGCTCGTAGGCCGACAGGCGCAGGATGGCCAGCTCCACCGGATCGAGATCAGCCAGCGGGCGATCCAGCAACGGCTCGATGTGGCCGTCCAGTTCGCTCTTGTGGCTGGGCACGCCGTGCAGCAGTTCGTGGAAGTACGCACCGTCGACCGCCGAAAAATCGTTGTCGACGCGGAACTGCGCTTCGATCTCGTTCAGCGATTGCCCGGCCATGTGCCACTGGTACAGCGCCTGCATGGCCAGGCCACGCGCCACGCGGCGCTGGGCGATCTTGCCCTTGGCCTTGGGTTGCGGCGCGTCCTGGCTGTCGTCGTGATTCAGGCTCACTTGGCCTCCAGGGCCGCCAGCAGGCTGACCATTTCCAGAGCGGACAGGGCGGCTTCGGCGCCTTTGTTACCGGCCTTGGTGCCGGAGCGCTCGATGGCCTGCTCGATGGAGTCGACGGTCAGCACACCGAAGGCTACCGGCACGCCGTATTCCATGGACACCTGGGCCAGGCCCTTGGTGCACTCGCCGGCGACGTATTCAAAGTGCGGCGTACCGCCACGAATCACCGCGCCAAGGGCAATGATCGCTGCATACTCGCCGCGCTGGGCGACTTTCTGGGTGACCAGCGGGATCTCGAAGGCACCCGGCGCGCGGATGATAGTGATGTCGCTTTCCTGCACGCCGTGGCGGACCAGGGCGTCGACGGCACCACTGACCAGGCTCTCGACGACGAAGCTGTTGAAGCGGCCAACCACCAGGGCGTATTTGCCTTGCGGGGCGATGAAGGTACCTTCGATGGTCTTCAGGGTCATGGACGAGTCTCGATCTGTATAAAGAGCCGGGATGCCCTGCGGCATCCCGTGGATATCAATGTAGAACGAAGTGGTAGGCCGTGCGCAGCGCTCGCACGGCCCAACCGTTCATTCAGCGGGCAAGTATTCTACTACTTCCAGGTCGAAACCGGATATCGCATTGAACTTCATCGGCGAACTCATCAGGCGCATCTTGCGCACCCCGAGGTCACGGAGAATCTGCGAACCCGCCCCTACCGTACTGTAGGTAGCCGGGCTGGCGGCCGGCTTGGCTTCCTGACCTAGCTGGCGATCCAGATGCGCCAGCAGCTCCTGGCCACCCAGCGGGTTGCCCAGCAGCAGCACCACGCCACTCCCTGCCCGCGCCACTTCGGCCATGGCCGCGCGCAGGCTCCAGCGACCTTCCTGCTTGACCAGCAGCAGGTCGCGCAGCGGGTCCATGTTGTGCACACGCACCAGCGTCGGCTGCTCGGGGCTGATTTGCCCCAGGGTCAGCGCCAGGTGCACATCACCTTCCACCGCATCGCGATAGGTGACCAGGTTGAAACGACCCAGTTCGCTGTCCAGCCACTGCTCACTGACCCGCTGCATGGTGCGTTCGTGGATCAGCCGATGGTGGATCAGGTCGGCAATGGTGCCGATCTTCAGGCCATGCTCGGCGGCGAACACCTCCAGTTCGGGGCGGCGCGCCATGCTGCCGTCATCGTTCATGATCTCGCAGATCACCCCGGACGGCTCGAAACCGGCCAGGCGCGCCAGGTCGCAGGCCGCCTCGGTATGCCCGGCCCGTGCCAGAACGCCGCCGGCCTGGGCCATCAGCGGGAAGATATGCCCGGGGCTGACGATGTCATCGGCCTTGGCGGTGCGCGCCACGGCCGCCTGTACGGTGCGCGCGCGGTCAGCCGCGGAAATCCCAGTGGTCACGCCCTCGGCGGCTTCGATGGATACGGTGAACTTGGTGCCGAATCCGGAGCCATTGCGCGGCGCCATCAGCGGCAGCTTGAGCAGCTCGCAGCGCTCGCGGGTCATCGGCATGCAGATCAGGCCACGCGCGTGCTTGGCCATGAAATTGATGTGCTCGGCGGTTACGCATTCCGAGGCGATGATGATGTCGCCTTCGTTCTCGCGGTCCTCGTCATCCATGAGGATGACCATCTTGCCGGCGCGGATGTCTTCGATCAGTTCGGCAGCGCTATTCAGAGCCATGAGGCAATCCTTTATCGATTCAGATAGCCGTGTTCGGCCAGAAAACTTTCGCTGATCCCGGCGCCTGCCGGTTCAGCCGCCTGATCGCCCTGCAACAGGCGCTCGAGGTAGCGCGCCAGCAGATCGACCTCCAGGTTGACCCGCCGCCCGGCCTGGTAGTCGACCATGATGGTCTGCTCCAGGGTATGCGGAACGATGGTCAGCTCGAACTCGGCACCGTGCACCGCGTTGACGGTCAGGCTGGTGCCATCCACGGTGATCGAGCCCTTGAGGGCAATGTACTTGGCCAGTTCGCGCGGTGCGCGCAGGCGAAACTGCACGGCGCGGGCATTGTCGGAACGCGCGATGACTTCACCCACGCCATCCACATGGCCGCTGACCAGATGGCCACCGAGGCGGCTGGTCGGCGTCAGGGCCTTTTCCAAATTGACCCGGGTGCCTGCCTTGAGATCGACAAAGGCCGTGCGCTGCAGGGTTTCCCGGCTGACATCGGCACAGAAGCCGTCACCCGGCAACTCCACGGCAGTCAGGCAGATGCCGTTGACGGCAATGCTGTCGCCGAGCTTGACGTCGCCCAGATCGAGTTTGCCGGTGGCCACTTGGACGCGCACATCACCGCCCTTGGGGGTCAGGCTGCGAATGGTGCCTATCGCTTCGATTATGCCGGTAAACATGAAACCTCCCGGCGCAGTCTGTAATGCATGGTTGCTCTCCTGTTTTGGTTAAAACAGGGCACTGCCGATTGAAGGGAATGCACAACAGGCCCCGCAGGGCATGCAGCGATCCCGTTCTCTCTTTATCCGGACTATCACCGTCGGCACCGGAATCTCACCGGTTCTGCTGACCCTGACAGCCTTCGCCGCCAGGCGCTCGCGGGCTAGGCATCGCGCCATTACCGCCGGTGGGGACTTGCACCCCGCCCTGAGAACTTGCCTGCCAGGCACCCATGCGCCCGACAGGCGTGCGTTTTATCACATTGTCGGGGCGCCTGCATGCGCCGGCCGCGGCCGCGCGACGATTCGCCAGTCGTTGCCACAGGCGCGTATCTGCCGGATATCCAGCTCCGCGGCCTGCTGCATGCTGTCCAGCGGCCAGTCGAGCAGCGGCCGGGCCGCGCTACCGAGCAGCCTGGCGGCCATGAAGATCTGGTATTCATCGATCAGCCCCTGACGTGCCAGGGCACCGACCAGACGCGCCCCGCTCTCCACCAGCAGCTCATTGACGCCCTGTTCGGCCAGCCGTCGCAACAACTGCAGCAGATCAACCTGCCCCGCTTCGCCGGGTAATAGCCACAACTCATGGCCGGCCTCGGCATAGCGCGCTACATCCCCCTGCGCCGCCACCACCAGCGCACTGCCTGCCTGGAAGAATGGCGCCTGCAACGGCACCCGGCAGCGGCCGTCGAGGAGAATCCGCCGCGGCGGGCGCGCCAGGGCCAGCGCCGCCTGTGCCGGCTCCAGCCCCAGCTCGGCAGCCCGCACGGTGAGCCGGGTGCCGTCCTGCAACACGCTGTCGGCACCGGTCAGCACCGCGCTGCTGCGTGCGCGCAGGCGCTGCACCGCGCTGCGCGCCGCCGGCCCGGTGATCCACTGGCTTTCCCCGCTGGCCATCGCGGTGCGCCCATCCAGGCTCATCGCCAGCTTGGCGCAGACCCATGGCAGCCCCGTTTCCATGCGCTTGCAGAACCCCCGGTTAAGCTCACGCGCCTCCTCTGCCAGCACGCCGCAGTGCACCTCGATAGCTGCGTCACGCAGGCGCTGCAGGCCACGCCCGGCCACCTGCGGGTTAGGGTCCTGCATGGCCACCACCACTCTGCGCAGGCCTGCCTGCACCAGCGCATCGGCACAGGGTGGGGTACGCCCGAAATGGCTACACGGCTCCAGCGTCACATAGGCGGTAGCCCCACGCGCCGCCTCCGCCGCCTGGCGCAGGGCATGCACCTCGGCATGCGGCTCGCCGGCGCGCACGTGCCAGCCTTCGCCGACCACCCGACCATCCGCCGCAACGATCAGGCAGCCGACGCGCGGATTGGGATGGGTCGAGTACAGCCCCTGACGCGCCAACTGCAGGGCCCGCGCCATGTACTGCGTGTCACCGGGCAGCTCGCTCATGCGCGCCCCGGCTCGCGGGACAGGCGCTCGATTTCCTCGCGAAACTCGTTGAGATCCTGGAAACGCCGGTACACCGAGGCGAAACGAATATAGGCAATCTCGTCGAGCTGATGCAGCTCGCTCATGACCAGCTCACCGACCACCAGCGACTTCACCTCGCGCTCGCCGGTGGCACGCAGCTTCTGCTTGATGCGGGCAATCGCTTCTTCCAGACGCTCAACACTCACCGGGCGCTTCTCCAGGGCCCGCTGCATGCCGGCACGCAGCTTGTCCTCGTCGAACGGCTGGCGACTGCCGTCCTGCTTGATCAGGCGCGGCATAACCAGTTCGGCGGTTTCGAAAGTGGTAAAACGCTCACCGCAGGCCAGGCACTCGCGGCGCCGGCGCACCTGGCCACCCTCGGCGACCAGCCGCGAATCGATCACTTTGGTGTCGTTGGCGTTGCAAAAAGGGCAATGCATGATGGAGAGGCCCGTCAGAAAAAGTCAGCCTGCATGGTAGCGAAAGCCTACCCGTGACGACAGCCGGCAGATTGCCGGCACCTGACAAGCCGGCGCCTTTGCGCTATATAGGCGCCCCCGTTTCACCGTGAAGACCTTGCCATGTCCGCCCCGCCCGCCCTGCTCCAACCGCTGCGCCAGTTACTCGGCGATGCCAGCCTGGTGGCCGAGCGCCTGCCCGGCACCGACCTGACGCTGTGGTTGATCGATGCGCAGAACATGGACCGTGCCTTCAGCCCCGAGGAAACCCGGCGCATTCTCGAGGAACCGCCCTACTGGTGCTTCTGCTGGGCCAGCGGCCTGGCCATGGCGCGCTGGCTGGTCGAACAACCGCACTGGGTACAGGGCAAGCGCGTACTGGATTTTGGCGCCGGCTCCGGCGTCGCGGCGATTGCCGCCGCCAGGGCCGGGGCGGCCGAAGTGGTGGCCTGCGACCTGGATCCCCTGGCGCTGCAGGCCTGCCGGGAAAATGCCGCACTGAACGGGGTGAGCCTGGGCTACTCGGCGGACTTTTTCGCCGAAGCCGATCGTTTCGACCTGATCCTGGTCGCCGACGTGCTCTACGACCGCGCCAACCTTCCGCTGCTCGACCACTTCCTCAGTCGCGGCAAGCAGGCGCTGGTCGCCGACTCCCGGGTCAAGGATTTCCAGCATCCGCGCTATCAGCGCCTGCACATGCTGGAGGCCTGCACCTGGCCGGACCTCGCCGAGCCTCAGGAATTCCGTCAGGTCAGCCTGTACCACGCGCAACGCCACTGATTCTGAATTATCCCCTCAGGTAGCGCTCCACCGAGCGCTGCCTGGTCGTTCCATTGTGGAGTACCCATGAAACCCACCGATCGCGTCATGCAGAGCTATGGCCGCTGCTGCGCCAACCCAGCCTTCTTCGACAGCTTCTATCGCCACTTCCTCGACAGCTCGCCGGAGATTCGCGCCAAGTTCGCCAACACCGACATGCCGGCGCAGAAGCAGTTGCTCCGCCAGGGCATTCTCAACCTGGTCATGCACGCCCGCGGCATGCCCGATACCAAGCTGCGCGCACTGGGCGCCAGCCACTCACGGCACGGCTTCGACATCCGCCCGGAGCTCTATGAACTGTGGCGCGAAGCCCTGCTGCGCACCATCGGCGAACATGACCCACAATGCTGCGTAAACACCCGTGAGGCCTGGCGCGAGGTGCTCAACAAAGGCATCGCGGTGATCAGCGCAGGCTACTGACCGGCACCTCGCGCCACTCGCCCGGCTGCAGGCCATCGACCCGCCAGGGACCGATGGCCACGCGCACCAGACGCAGGGTGGGCAGTCCTACCGCCGCGGTCATGCGCCGTACCTGACGATTGCGTCCCTCGCGAATCACCAGTTCCAGCCAGGCCGTCGGCACGCTCTTGCGAAAGCGCACCGGCGGGTGGCGCGCCCACAGCGCCGGCTCATCCAGACAGCGTGCTTCGGCCGGCAGGGTCGGCCCGTCGTTGAGCGTCACCCCGCTACGCAGCTGCTGCAGCTGCGCCTCGCTCGGCGTGCCCTCCACCTGCACCCAGTAGGTCTTGGCCAGCTTATGGCGCGGGTCGGCAATGCGCGCCTGCAGGCGCCCATCGTTGGTCAGCAGCAGCAAACCTTCGCTGTCACGATCCAGACGCCCGGCCGGATAGACTCCGGGAATATCCACGAAGTCCTTGAGCGTGGCGCGCCCCTGCGCATCCTGGAACTGGGTCAGCACGTCGAAGGGCTTGTTCAGCAGGATCAGCCGCGGTTCGGCTGGTGGCGGTTTGGCCACCCGACGGGCCGGCAGGGCAGCGGCGCGACGCGGCGGTGCAGGACGAGGAGGACGGGGCATGGGCGATCCGCAGTCGGTAAAAATCGCCAGTTTACCCGACTCACCGCCGCATGCCGCCGCCCGCAGGCCAACCATCAGCAACACTTATTCGCTTGCTGCGCCCTGCGGGCTGGCCGCTATGCTGAGTGCCTACCGTCAACAGGAGAGCCTGCTCATGAGTTCCGCCGACACCATTACCGGCTGGGCCGCCACCGCACCCGGCGCCCCCCCTGCAACCCTTCAGCTACGAGCCCGGCCCGCTGGACCGGGAAGAGGTGGAAGTCGCCGTCGAGTACTGCGGTATCTGCCACTCCGATCAGTCGATGATCGACAACGAATGGGGACTCAGTCGCTATCCCTTCATCCCCGGGCATGAAGTGGTCGGGCGCATCATCCGCGTGGGCGAGCAGGTGCGCGGCCTGCACGCCGGGCAGCGCGTGGGCATCGGCTGGTACAAGGGCAGCTGCATGCACTGCGGATCGTGCATGGAGGGCGCACACCAGCTGTGCAACACGGCCAAACCGACCATCGTCGGCAGCCACGGCGGCTTTGCCGATCGGCTGCGCAGTCACTGGGCCTGGGCCATTCCGCTGCCGGACACGCTCGACCCGGCACTGGTCGGCCCGCTGTTCTGCGCTGGCTCCACGGTATTCAGCCCGCTGCTGGAATGCGCGGTGAAACCGACCGACCGGGTGGGCGTGGTGGGCATTGGCGGGCTGGGCCACCTGGCCCTGCGCTTCCTCAACGCCTGGGGCTGCGAGGTCACCGCCTTCACCTCGTCACTCAGCAAGCGCGAAGAAGCCCAGCGTCTGGGCGCGCACCGGGTGGTGGCCTCCACCGACAGCGCAGCCCTACAGGCAATTGCCGGCAGCCTGGACTTCCTGCTGGTCACCGCCAGCGCCGACCTGGACTGGAACGCCCTGCTGGCCACCCTGGCCGCCAAAGGGCGCCTGCATTTCGTCGGAATCGCGCCCAGTGCCATCCCGGTTCACGTGTTCAGTCTGATTCCCCAGCAGAAGACCCTGTCCGGATCGCCGGTCGGTTCCCCAGCGAACATGGCACGCATGCTGGAGTTCTGCGCCCGTCACCAGATCCTCCCGCAGGTCGAGCATTTCCCGATGAGCCGGGTCAACGAGGCCATCGAGCACCTGCGCAGCGGCAAGGCGCGCTACCGCGTGGTGCTCGACGCCAGCGCCTGAGGGGTCGCCGGGCCGGCATACAGCCAGGGATAGCTGAGCCGGCCCAGCACTTCATTGAGCAGCAGCCCGCTGTGCCACAAGGCCCGGCTCTCCGGCAACAGGCCGGCGAAAGGCCGGCCATGCGCCTGACCGAGAAAGCCCATGGGCGCCGCGACCACCTGCAAGCCCTGCTGTTCAAAACACCAGCGCGCACGTGGCATATGCCAGGCCTGAGTGACCAGCACCACACGCTGGATCCCCTCGGCACGCAACAACTGCGCCGTCGCGACGGCGTTCTCCCAAGTGGTGAGGCTCTGCCCCTCCTGCCAGCGCGCCGGCTGGGCAAAGTCCCGCGCCAGCACTTCAGCCATCAGCGCTGCCTCGCTGGGCGGCTGACCATAGTGCAGGCCGCCCGAGGTGAGCAGCGGCAAGCCACTCTGCGCGGCCAGACGCGCCGCATAACGCAGCCGCTCGACGGCCAACAGGCTCGGCTGATCGGTTCCCCAGCCCGGATCCGCCCCCTCGCGCCCGGCACCGAGCACCACGATCACCTCGCCCTGGCTGGCCAGGTCGGCCTGTTGCGCCGTACTGAGTGGCGGCTGATTTTCCAGCCAGCGTGCGCTCTGTTGCACCACCAACGGCAGGCTCATCAGCCACAGACCGAGCAGCCCGCCCAGCAGCGCAGCTCGCGCCAAACGCGGATAACGCCGGCGCAGGCACCAGCCCAGGAGGATCATCCACAACAGCAGGCCTGGTGGCAGCAGGCCCTGCTTCAGCAGGTAACGCAGTTCCATCGGTTATCCGGCACGGCAACGAGACAAGCAGGCAGCCTAGTATCCGGCCGGCACTCGCTGCAAACGAAACAACGTCGAGCCACATTGCGCGCAGGCCTGCATCGCCGTACGGGCCTCAGGCAGCACGGCGCCACACAGCGCACAGCACAGCTGCCCTCGCCCGTCCAGAGGCGCGGCAGGCCGACGCCCCGGCAAAGGCGGCAACTGCTGACGCTCCAGTTGCGCCAGTTCCTCGGCGGCAGCATGCCAGCCGCGCAACCAATGCAGGTCGCGGCGCAGGTAGGCACGAATCAGTTCGGTTTCCGAGGGGCTCAGGCCGGTCAACTCCAGTTCCACCTCGCCCCCTGGGGAAAGCTGCAGGTTCTGCTCGGCACGCTCCAGCGCCAGCGCCAGACGCTGCAACAAGCGCTCGTACACCCCGTCTCTCGCCTGCGTCAGCCGCCACTCAGCCATGCTACTGCCCTCAGCTACGCCGCCAGCCGGCACGCCCGGCCTACTGTGCAGCTTAGTCCGCAGCAGTGCCTCGCCAGGCCTGCGGCGACCAGCGGCGACCAGCGGCGACCAGCGGCGCGCTGCCCCGGCACGCCTGGGCAATCTGGGTTTCCCTCCCGTTGCGGCGCTCATGTATGCTACGGCGTTTCCCGAATGCCCTCATTCTTCAGCGCCAGAGCCATGCACGAACAGTACTCGCCCCGTGAAATCGAAGCCGCCGCGCAAGCCCATTGGGATGCGCAAAACTCCTTTGTTGTGAGCGAACAGCCCGGCAAGGACACCTTCTATTGCCTGTCGATGTTCCCCTACCCGAGCGGCAAGCTACACATGGGCCACGTGCGCAACTACACCATCGGTGACGTGATCGCCCGCTACCAGCGCATGCAGGGCAAGAACGTACTGCAGCCGATGGGCTGGGACGCCTTCGGCATGCCGGCGGAAAACGCCGCAATGAAGAATCAGGTGGCACCGGCCAAGTGGACCTACGAGAACATCGCCTACATGAAGTCCCAGCTCAAATCGCTGGGCCTGGCGATCGACTGGACCCGCGAGGTCACCACCTGCAAGCCGGACTACTACCGCTGGGAGCAGTGGCTGTTCACCCGTCTGTTCGAGAAGGGAATCATCTACCGCAAGAACGGCACGGTGAACTGGGACCCGGTGGACCAGACCGTACTGGCCAACGAGCAGGTCATCGACGGCCGTGGCTGGCGTTCGGGCGCGCTGATCGAGAAGCGCGAAATCCCCATGTACTACTTCAAGATCACCGCTTACGCCGAAGAGCTGCTGAGCAGCCTGGATGAGCTGGATGGCTGGCCCGAGCAGGTCAAGACCATGCAGCGCAACTGGATCGGCAAGAGCTTCGGTGCCGACATCGTGTTCGACTACGATGTTGCCAGCATCGGTATCGAAGGCCAGCTGAAGGTCTACTCGACCCGCCCCGACACCCTGATGGGCGCCACCTACGTCGCCGTGGCCGCTGAACACCCGCTGGCGCAGCGCGCCGCCGAGAATAACGCCGCCTTGCAGGCCTTTATCGCCGAGTGCAAGTCCGGCTCCGTGGCCGAGGCCGACATGGCTACCATGGAGAAGAAGGGCCTGGCTACCGGCCAGTTCGTCATCCACCCGCTGACCGGCGACAAGCTGCCGGTATTCGTCGCCAACTACGTGCTGTGGGGCTACGGCGAAGGCGCGGTGATGGCCGTGCCGGCGCATGACGAGCGCGACTTCGAGTTCGCCAACAAGTACGCCCTGCCGATCAAGCAGGTGTATGTCGCGGCGGACAAGGACTACGACGCCAGCACCTGGCAGGACTGGTACGGCGACAAGGCCGGCCTGACCACCATCAACTCCGGCAAGTACGACGGCCTGGACTTCAGCGCCGCCTTCGACGCCATCGTTGCCGACCTCGAGGCCAGCGCCCACGGCGCGCGCAAGACCCAGTTCCGCCTGCGCGACTGGGGTATCAGCCGCCAGCGCTACTGGGGCTGCCCGATTCCGATCATCCATTGCGACAGCTGCGGCGACGTGCCGGTGCCGGAAGACCAGCTGCCGGTGGTCCTGCCCGAAGACGTGGTGCCGGACGGCGCCGGCAGCCCGCTGGCCAAGATGCCCGAGTTCTACCAGTGCAACTGCCCGAAGTGCGGTGCCGACGCCAAGCGCGAAACCGACACCATGGACACCTTCGTCGAGTCGTCCTGGTACTACGCCCGCTACGCCTCGCCGCAGTACACCGGCGGCATGGTCGACCCGCAGGCGGCCAACCACTGGCTGCCGGTGGACCAGTACATCGGTGGCATCGAGCACGCCATCCTGCACCTGCTCTACGCGCGTTTCTTCCACAAGCTGATGCGCGACGAAGGCCTGGTCACCTCCAACGAGCCGTTCAAGAACCTGCTGACCCAGGGCATGGTGGTCGCCGACACCTACTACCGCACCCTGGAAAACGGCGGCAAGGACTGGTTCAACCCGGCCGATGTGGAAATCGAGCGTGACGCCAAGGGCAAGGTGACCTCCGCCCGCCTGAAGAGCGACGGCCTGCCGGTGGAAATCGGCGGCACCGAGAAGATGTCCAAGTCGAAGAACAACGGCGTCGACCCGCAGGACATGATCGATGCCTACGGCGCCGACACCTGCCGCCTGTTCATGATGTTCGCCTCGCCGCCCGACATGAGCTGCGAATGGTCGGATGCCGGCGTCGAAGGTGCCAATCGCTTCCTGCGCCGCGTCTGGCGCCTGGCGCACAGCCACGTCAGCGCCGGCCTGCCGGGGGCGCTGGACATCGCCAGCCTGACCGACGAACAGAAGGCCGTGCGCCGCGCCATCCACCTGGCGATCAAACAGGCCAGCAACGATGTAGGCCAGCACCACAAGTTCAACACCGCCATCGCCCAGGTGATGACCCTGATGAACGTGCTGGAGAAAGCCGCCACTGCCACCGAGCAGGACCGCGCGCTGCTCCAGGAAGGCCTGCAGACCGTAGCCCTGTTGCTCGCACCGATCACCCCGCACATCAGCCACGAGCTGTGGCAGCAACTCGGCCAAAGCGGCGCAATCATCGACGCACAATGGCCGCAGGTGGACGAATCGGCCCTGGTGCAGGACAGCCTGACCCTGGTCATCCAGGTCAACGGCAAGCTGCGTGGGCAGATCGAAGTGCCCGCCTCGGCCTCCCGCGAGGACGTCGAAGCCGCCGCCCGCGCCAACGAAAACGTACAACGCTTCACCGAAGGCACCACCATCCGCAAGGTCATCGTGGTGCCGGGCAAACTGGTCAACATCGTCGCCAACTGATCACACCCGGCGCCTCGGCGCCGGGGTACCCAAGGGGAAAACACCATGATGAAACGGAATCTGTTGGTCATCGGCCTGGCCACCCTGCTCGGCGCGTGCGGCTTCCAGCTGCGCGGCGTGGGCTCGGGCGAGTTTGCACTCAAGGAACTGGCCCTGGATGCCCGCAACAGCTACGGCGAAACCACCCGCCTGACCGAAGCGCAACTACAAGGCTACGGCGTGCGCCTGCACGCCGGCGCCCCCTACAAGCTGGTGCTGGTTCGCGAAGAAGAGAAACAGCGTACCGCCAGCTACACCGGTTCGGTGCGTAGCGCCGAATACGAACTCAACCGCACCCTCGACTACCAGATCCGCGGCAGCAAGAACCTGCTGTTGCTGGAAGACCAGGCCAGCGTACAAAAAATCTACCTGCACGATGGCAGCAACCTGATCGGCTCCGACCAGGAAGCCAGCCAGCTGCGCGACGAAATGCGCGCCGAACTGGTCCAGCAACTGGTCATGCGCCTGCAGCGCCTGACCCCGGCGCAGCTTGACCAGCTGCAAGCCGATGCCGAAGCGCGCCTGCGCGCCGAGCAGGAAGCCCTGGAAGCGGCCCGCAAGGCCGAAGCCGAGGCCACCGCGCCGCAACAGTCGCCGCTGCAACTGCCGCTGCCGCTGCAACTGCGCTGACGGGACGGGCCGCGCCAAGCGGCCCGCTACGCGATGAAACTCAACCCCGCGCAACTGGGCAAACACCTGCAAGGCACGCTCGCCCCGGTCTACGTGGTCAGTGGCGATGAACCCCTGCTCTGCCAGGAAGCCTGCGACGCCATTCGCCAGGCGGCCCGCCAGCAGGGCTTCAGCGAGCGCCAGGTGCTGCATGCCGAAGCCGGCTTCGACTGGGGCCAGCTCTACGAAGCGGGCGCCAGCCTGTCGCTGTTTGCCGAAAAGCGCCTGATCGAACTGCGCATTGCCAACGGCAAACCCGGCGACAAGGGTGCCAGCGCCCTGCTCGACTACCTGCAACGCCCCGCCGAAGACACCCTGCTGCTGATCAGCCTGCCCAAGCTCGACGGCAGCACACAGAAAAGCAAATGGGCCAAGGCGCTGATCGACGGCCCGCACAGCCAGTTCCTGCAAATCTGGCCGGTGGACAGCAGCCAGCTGCCCGGCTGGATTCGCCAGCGCCTGGCCCAGGCCGGCCTGGCCGCCAGCCCCGAAGCCCTGGAGCTGATCAGCGCCCGCGTGGAAGGCAACCTGCTGGCCGCCGCCCAGGAAATCGAAAAGCTCAAACTGCTCGCCGACGGCCAGCAGGTGGACGTCGACACCGTGCAGGCCAGCGTTGCCGACAGCGCACGCTTTGACGTCTTCGGCCTCACCGATGCCGTACTCAACGGCCAGGCCGGACATGCCCTGCGCATGCTGCAGGGGTTGCGCGGCGAAGGCGTGGAAGCCCTGTTCATCCTTGCCATGCTGGTCCGTGAACTGCGCCAACTGGCCAGTCTGGCCGAGCAGCACGCGCAGGGCGTCAGCCTGGAGAAAGCCTTTGCCAGCGCCCGCCCGCCGATCTGGGACAAACGCAAGCCGCTGTACAGCAAGGCGCTGCAACGCAGCCCCGGCAATTACTGGCGCCCCCTGCTAAGCCTGGCCCAGCAGATCGATGCCCAGGCCAAGGGCCAGGCGCCCGGTGATGCCTGGCAGAGCCTGGCCAGCCTGTGTCTGCAGATGGCCGGACAAAAACTGCGCCTATAAGGCCTCCCCACATCGCGCAACAGGCGTATGCTTGCCCCGCCCACTCCGGGCATTGGCAAGAGGATCCCGCCATGGCGAAAAAAACCCGCAAGACCAACCAGGCCAAATCCCTGGTCGCCCAGCCACTGTTCCGCTGTCGACAGGAACGCCCGGCCAAGGGCAAAGGCAGCTACCGCCGCGAAACCTCCCAGCGAACCTGGGAGGTTTCTTGTTTTAGGGCTGCCTGAACAGCCTCTGCGCTGCCGTCTGGCGCGCCGGCATGCTAAGGTTGGCGCCTCCAGCCCATGCCATGAGTTACCCGCACCAATGCCCTACCCCGCCGCTCCCGCACGCCTGGCTTGCCTGCTGCTCGGCTCCCTGCTCAGCCTGTGCGCCTGCGCCGAAGCCGGCAAAACCGTCCTGCAGTCCAACGCAGCGGGTACCGCGCTCGTCTCTCCCAGCACCGCCACCCCAGACGATGCCAGCCAGAGCACACTGAGCTTCGCGCAATGGCGCGAAGCCTTCCGTAGTCGCGCCTTGGCCAGCGGCCTGCCGGCCAGCCTGCTGCACAGCGCGCTGGACGATCTGCAACCCGACCCTGCGGTCCTCAAGGCCGACAGCAGCCAGCCGGAATTCAGCCGCCCCGTGTGGGCTTACCTGGACAGCGCGCTGGCCAACAGCCGGGTACGCCAGGGGCAACGCCTGATGGCGCTGCACGTCAATGCCCTGCAGGCCATCGAACAACGTTATGGGGTCGAGCGTCAGATCCTGGTTGCGGTATGGGGCATGGAGAGTGACTTCGCCCGCTTCATGGGTAACCAGTCGGTGATCCGCTCGCTAGCAACCCTCGCCCACCATGGCCGCCGCCCGCAATTCGCCGAGGAACAGCTGCTGGCCGCCCTGCAGATCCTCCACAGCGGCGATATCAGCCTGGCCGAGATGCGCGGCTCGTGGGCCGGCGCCATGGGCCAGACACAGTTCATGCCGACCACCTACCTGAGCCACGCGGTGGATTTCGATGGCGACGGCAAGCGCGACCTGTGGCACTCCAGCAGCGACGCGCTGGCTTCTGCGGCGCACTACCTGCAGGCTTCCGGCTGGCAGCGGGGGCAGCGCTGGGGCTTTGAAGTCAGCCTGCCGAACCACTTCGACTACGCCCTGGCCGACGACAGTCTGCGCCTGAGCCTGGCCGAATGGGCGCAACGTGGCGTGCAGCTGCCGCCCGCTGGCGACCTTCAGCAGCGCGCCAGCCTGATCCTGCCCGCCGGCCATCGCGGCCCAGCATTCCTGGTGATGGACAACTTCCGCGCCATCCTGCGCTACAACAACTCGACCAGCTACGGCCTGGCCATCGGCCTGCTCAGCGACGCCCTGCTCGGCCGCCCTGGCGTACGCGCCAGCTGGCCACGCAGCGACCAGCCACTCAGCCGCAGCCAGCGCATCGGCCTACAGGAAGCCCTGCAGGCGCGCGGCTACAACCCCGGCCCGGCAGACGGCATCATCGGCGCCAATACCCGCCGGGCAATCCGCGCCTATCAACAAAGCCTCGGCTGGCCCGCCGACGGCTACCCCGACCTGCGCCTGCTCGAAGAGCTGCAGAAACAGCCCTGAAGGTGTCGCTGCCCTGCAAGCAGGGCAGCGCTCAGCGACTCATTACCCCCACTGCGGCGCGCTGCGCGCCAGCAAGGCGGGTACGTCCACGCCGCGCGGCAGGGTGCCGTAGGCATGCCCATGATGCTCCAGGCGGCTGAGAATGAAGGCGTCGCTGACCGTGTTGTTGCCGGCTTCCAGGAGCAGCTTGGCCTGCAGCGCCACGGCGACGTCCTCGGTGATCTGCCGGGCGCGGTACTGGATATCCTCGCGGTCATGGAAGTCGCGCTTGATGCCCTCGATCTGCCGCTTCAGGCGGGCATCGCCATGGCCATCGCCCAGCTCGGCAAACAGCGCATCGAGCACACCCGGCTCCTTGTGCAGCGCGCGCAGCACATCCAGGCACTGCACGTTGCCGGAGCCTTCCCAGATCGAGTTGACCGGCGCTTCGCGGTACAGCCGCGGCAGGATGGTTTCCTCGACATAGCCGGCGCCCCCCAGGCACTCGCTGGCTTCGGCGATCATTTCCGGGGCGCGCTTGCAGATCCAATACTTGCCGATGGCGGTAACCAGCCGGCTGAAATGTGCCTGCTGCGGGTCCTGCTGGTTATCCAGCGCATGTCCCATGCGCAGGCTGAGCGCCAGCGCGGCCTCGCTTTCCAGGGCCAGGTCGGCCAGCACGTTCTGCATCAGCGGTTGCTCGGCCAGGCGCTTGCCGCCCACCTGGCGATGCTGGCAATGGTGGATGGCCTGGGTCAGCGCCTGGCGCATCAGGCTGCTTGAGCCGACCATGCAGTCGAAGCGGGTCATCGCGACCATTTCGATAATGGTCGCTACCCCACGGCCTTCCTCGCCGACCATCCAGGCCAGCGCACCGCGATACTCCACTTCGCTGGAGGCATTGGCCCAGTTGCCCAGCTTGTTCTTCAGGCGCTGCACATAGAACTGGTTGCGCGTGCCATCCGGGCGGTGACGCGGCAGCAGGAAGCAGGACAATCCCTGGTCGGTCTGCGCCAGGGTGAGAAAGGCGTCGCACATCGGCGCCGAGCAGAACCACTTGTGGCCAATCAGCTCGTAGGCCTGGCCCGGGCCGGCAGCCCCCACCGGATAGGCACGCGTGGTGTTGGCACGCACGTCGGTACCGCCCTGTTTCTCGGTCATGGCCATACCAATGGTGACCCCGGCTTTCTCGCTGGCCGGTACATTACGCGGGTCGTACTGGGTCGCCAGTACCTTGGGCAGCCAGAATTCGGCCAGCTCGGGCTGCTGGCGGATCACCGGCACGGCAGCGAAGGTCATGGTCAGCGGGCAGCCACTGGCCGCTTCGACCTGGCTATGCAGGTAGGTCAGGCCGGCCCGCGCGACATGCGCGCCGGGCTGCGGCTGAGTCCACGGCAGCGAGGTCAGGCCATGCTCGATGGCGGTGCGCATCAGCTCGTGGTAGGCCGGATGAAAATCCACCATATCGATGCGCTGGCCGTAGCGGTCATGGGTACGAAATTGCGGCTTGTGCTCATTGGCCAGGAAGCCGGCCTGTAGTAGCGGACCACCGGCCAGGGCGCCGTAGGCATACAGGCGGGCCTCCGCCCAGCCAGCCTGGTAACGGCGCAGCCATTCCTGCAAAGGCAGGTCGATGGCATACAGGTTGGCGCCATCCAGCGGCGGCACCTGGTTGAACACCTCGTGGGTCTCGGCATAGGACTGCGGATTCATTATTGGCTCTCCAGGATCGACAGATCGGCGCCCAGGGCGCTTAGACAGAAATGACTGACGCTGTGGCTCAACAGCGCCAGTTGCGCGTCGGCGCGGGGGTGTTCCTGATGCGGTGCCAGCGGCCCGACCAGCGCCTCGGCAATCGCGCCGACCAGACAGGCAGCGGTGATGCGCAGTGCCGGGTAATGAAACTGGCCGGCGGCACGCCCCTGCTCCAGCAACTGCTCGAACAGCCCGGCATAGGCTTGGCGATAACGCAGGCGCTGGTGATCGACCGCCTCTTCCACCGGCTCGGCAATCAGCGCAAAGGCCAGACGCCGGCTGTGCCAGGCACGCGCGGCGAACAGCCGCAGGCCATCGCGCAGGCGCTCTGCGGGGCTGCCCGGGCCTTGCAATACCGCACCCAGGGCATCGATCTCGCGCTGACTGGCCAAGGCAAACACCTCGGCGGACAACTCGCCCTTGTTGGCGAAATGCCGGTACAGGCTGCCCGTGGCAATCCCCGCATCCTCGGCCAGCGCCTGCATGGTCAGGGCGGCAAAACCGCCCTGCACCACCCGCTGCAGGGCACAGCCGAGGATGTGCTGGCGCAGCTGCTGGTCACGGTCAAGGCGCTGCGGCGTGGTGCGATAAGCCATGATCTGAATCCTGGTTCATTTGATAACCAGTGAACCAGGATTCACACCTTGGATAAAGCGACGATCCGGTCGGCACATGTGACGCTTTGGCCATTTTCTGCCCAGCCTGCGACAGCGGCGCGCGCCCTGCGCCAAGCCCGCCGGCGCAGATTGGTGGTAAGCTTCGCCGCCATGAACATGCAGCCTTCCCGTCCCGTTGTCCTCTGTCTGTCCGGCCACGATCCCTCCGGGGGCGCAGGCCTGCAGGCGGATATCGAAGCCCTGCTCGCCCAGGGCTGCCATGCCGCGCCGACCGTCACCGCGCTGACCGTGCAGGACACAGTCAACGTCAGCGACTTCCGCGTGCTCGACCGCGACTGGGTACTCGCCCAGGCCCGTGCGGTGATCGCCGACCTGCCGGTCGCCGCGGTCAAGCTGGGCATGCTCGGCTCCGTCGAGATGGTCGATACCGTACTCGAACTGATGCAGGCGCTGCCCGGCGTACCGCTGGTCTGCGACCCGGTGCTACGTGCCGGCGGCGGCGGCGCACTGGGCAAGGACGATGTCGGCTATGCCATGCGCGAGCGCCTGCTGCCGATCGCCGCGGTGGCCACACCGAACCTGCCCGAGGCGCGCATCCTCGCCGAACTGCCCGAGGGCAGTGCCGATGAGTGCGCCGAGAAACTCCTGCCGTTCTGCCAGAGCCTGCTGATCACCGGCGGGCATGGCGACGAGGAGCAGATCCACAACCGCCTGTACCTGCGCGATGGCAGCCGCCACGACTTTACCTGCGTGCGCCTGCCCGGCAGCTACCACGGCTCCGGCTGCACCCTGGCCAGCACCCTGGCCGGGCGCCTGGCCCACGGCGAAGGCCTGGTCAGCGCGGTACGCACGGCGCTCGACTACACCTGGCGTACCCTGCGTGATGCCGAAGCGCCTGGACGCGGCCAGTTCGTACCGCGTCGCCTGCCACTGGACTTCTGTGGATGAACGCGCCGCTGCGCGGCTTGTACGCCATCACCGACAGCCAGTTGCTGGCCGATGGCCGCCTGCTGCCCTATGTCCGGGCGGCGCTGCGTGGCGGTGCACGCTTGCTGCAATACCGTGACAAGTCCGCCGATGCGCAACGCCGCCTGGCCGAAGCCACGGCGCTGGCCGAACTGTGCGCCGAGTATGGCGCGCAGCTGATCATCAACGACGACCTGGAGCTGGCCGCACAGCTCGGTGTGGGCCTGCACCTCGGTCAGGGCGATGGCTCGCTGGCCGCCGCGCGCACCCGCCTTGGCCCGCAGGCCCTGCTCGGCGCCACCTGCCATGCCAGCCTGGCGCTGGCCGAGCAGGCCCGCGATGCCGGTGCCAGCTACCTGGCCTTCGGGCGTTTCTTCACCTCGCAGACCAAACCCGGCGCGCCCAGCGCCAGCCTGGCACTGCTGGAGCAGGCGCGCCGCCGCTTCAGCCTGCCGCTCACCGCCATTGGCGGGGTCAGCCTGGATAACGCCGGCACCCTGCTGGCCAGCGGCGCCGACCTGCTGGCGGTGGTCCACGCACTGTTTGCCGCTCCCGACGTCACAGAAGTCGAGCGCCGCGCGCACGCCTTCACATCCCTGTTTACCCGTTCCTGATCAGAGAGCATGCCCATGTCCCGTTCCGAAAGCCTGTTCGCCAACGCCCAGCAACACATCCCCGGCGGCGTCAATTCGCCGGTGCGCGCCTTCCGTGGCGTGGGCGGCACACCGCTGTTCTTCAAGCATGCCCAGGGCGCCTATGTGATCGACGAAGACGACAAGCGCTACGTCGACTATGTCGGCTCCTGGGGGCCGATGATCCTCGGCCACGCGCATGCCGAGGTGCTCGACGCGGTACGCCGCCAGCTGGAGCACGGTTTGTCCTACGGCGCGCCGACCGCCCTGGAAGTGGAAATGGCCGACCTGGTCTGCGCCATCGTGCCGTCCATGGAGATGGTGCGCATGGTCAGCTCCGGCACCGAAGCCACCATGAGCGCCATCCGCCTGGCGCGCGGCTATACCGGGCGTGACAACATCATCAAGTTCGAAGGCTGCTACCACGGCCACTCCGACAGCCTGCTGGTCAAGGCCGGCTCGGGCCTGCTGACCCAGGGTGTACCGGACTCCGCCGGAGTGCCGGCCGACTTCGCCAAACACACCCTGACCCTGCCCTACAACGACCTGGCCGCCGTCGAGCAGACCCTTGCCGAGGCCGGCGACAGCGTGGCCTGCATCATCGTCGAGCCAGTCGCCGGCAACATGAACTGCGTACCGCCGGTCGCCGGCTTCCTCGAAGGGCTGCGCGCGGCCTGCGACAAGCACGGCGTGGTACTGATCTTTGACGAAGTGATGACCGGTTTCCGCGTGGCCCTCGGTGGTGCCCAGGCGCACTACGGGGTCACCCCGGACCTGTCGACCTTCGGCAAGATCATCGGCGGCGGCATGCCGGTTGGCTGCTTTGGCGGCAAGCGCGCGATCATGCAGTGCGTCGCCCCGCTCGGCCCGGTCTACCAGGCCGGCACCCTGTCGGGCAACCCGCTGGCCATGGCCGCCGGCCTGACCACCCTGCGCCTGATCAGCCGCCCCGGTTTCCACGCCGAGCTGAGCGACTACACCCGGCGCATGCTCGCCGGCCTGCAGGAGCGCGCCAACGCGGCGGGCATCCCTTTCACCACCACCCAGGCGGGCGGCATGTTCGGCCTGTACTTCAATGAGCGGCCGAGTATCAGCAGCTTTGCCGACGTCATGGCCAGCGACGTGGAACGCTTCCGGCGCTTCTTCCACCTCATGCTGGACGGCGGCGTGTACCTGGCACCCAGCGCCTTCGAGGCCGGCTTCACCTCCATTGCCCACGGCGACCACGAGCTGCAGCTGACCCTGGATGCTGCCGAGCGCGCCTTCGCCCAGCTATGAGCCTGCTGTTGCTGCTCAGCCTGCTGATGCAGGCACTGGTCGGCCTGGGCGCCCTGCTGCTGCTCGGCCAGGCACGCCGCCAGCAACCGGAAAGCTGGCAGGGCGTGCTGTTTGCCAGCCAACTCGGCTTTGCCCTGGCCGCTGCCAGCGCGGCCAGCAGCCTGCCGGCACACTGGCTGGCCGGCGGTGCCTGGCAGGAAGCCAGCGCCTGGCTGGAGCAGGCCCATCGCCTGCTCGGCCAGCCGCTACTGGCCCTCGCCGTGCTGACCCTGGCACGCCATTGGCACTGGAGCCGTCCGGCCTGGGGGCGGGCGATTCTCGGCCTGTGTGCGTTCTTCGAGTTGTTCCGACAAATGGGACACCTGGCTGACTACCGCCTGTTGCTGGAGTTGGGCAGCCTGGCCCTGCTGCTGTACGGCGGCCTGCTCCACGGCCCCAGCAGTCGCCCGCTGCGCCTGGCCCTGGCTGCGCTGCCGGCCTTTGTCGGCGCCGGTCTGGTGATGCATGGCCGGTGGGCGCTGCCGGCCTTTGTCGTACCGCTGCTGCTGTCGCTGGCCTACGGCCTGCTGCTCTGGCTGCTGCTGAGCCTGCTGGCCTTGCAAAAGCCACAGGAATAGCCAGCTGGGCCTTTATCCCGGCCCCACCCCTGGCCCATAATGCACGGGCGGCGGTATCCGCCCCCGCGCATCCTGAGGCGCCACAGTCACCATGAAACACCTTGGCCGCAGCCTGCTCATCGGCTGCCTGCTGCTTGGAAGCACACCCCTTGTCCTGGCCAGCAACAGCTTGCTGATCCCCGCCAGCAGCCGCTGTAGCCTCGAAGACCTGGCCGCCGAGGCCCTGCCACAGGCGCTGGCCGACTGTCAGGCACTGGCCGAACAGGGCGACAGCCAGGCGCAATTCGAACTGGCCGATCTGCTCCAGGAGCAGGCTCGCGCCGAGCAGGATCCCGAGCGCCTGCAACAGGCCCTGCACTGGTTCGAGCAGGCCTCGCTGCAGGGGCACGCCGAAGCGCAGTTGCGCCTGGGCAGCATGTTCTATCGCGGCGAAGGCGTACCGGCCAATCGCGTGCAGGCCTACATCGTGCTGAAGATGGCCTCGATCAATGGCTCCGATGCCGCCATGGATGCCGCTGATCTGGTCGCCTCGCAGATGACCCGCAGCGAGCATTCCACGGCCACGCAGATCCTCGGGCAGATCTTCCGCAACTACCTGCTGGAACTGCGGGCCAGCGAGTTTGCCGCGCCTGCCGAACCCACCCAGCCCTGAACCTGGCGCGCCCGGCGGCGCTTGCCCGGCGCTCGCCTCACCTTTACCCTACGCGGCCCTTGCCTATCGTCACGCGAGCCGCGCATGTCCCAGCCAGCCTTTACTCCCGACGCCTATGCGGCCCAGCTCGCGACCAAACAGCAGCGCCTTCACGAGTTGCTGGCTCCCTTTGCCGCACCGCCCGCACAGGTGTTTGCCTCGCCGCTGTCGCACTATCGCCTGCGCGCGGAGTTCCGCCTGTGGCGCGAGCAGGAAGAGCGTCACTATGCGATGTTCGAGGCCGGCGACAAGCACACGCCGATTCTCATCAATGACTTCCCTATCGCCAGCCAGCGCATCAACACGCTGATGCCGCAGCTCAAGGCGGCCTGGCAGGCCAGCCGGGTGCTGTCGTTCAAGCTGTTCCAGGTCGAATTTCTCACCACGCTGGCCGGCGATGCACTGATCACCCTGTGCTACCACCGCCCGCTGGATGCCGAGTGGCAGGCCGAGGCCGAGCAGCTTGCCACCAGGCTGGGTGTCAGCCTGGTCGGCCGTTCGCGCGGCCAGCGCCTGGTGATTGGCCGCGATTACGTCGAAGAAGAAATGACCGTGGCCGGCCGCACATTCCGCTACCGCCAGCCGGAAGGCGCGTTCACCCAGCCCAACGGCACGGTCTGCCAGCACATGCTGCAATGGGCCTATGACACCCTCGGCCCGCGCGACGACGATCTGCTCGAACTGTACTGCGGCAACGGCAACTTCACCCTGCCGCTGTCCACCCGGGTCAGGAAGGTTCTGGCCACCGAGATTAGCAAGACGTCGGTCAACGCCGCGCTGGCCAACCTGGCTGACAACGCCATCGACAACATCGAACTGGTGCGCCTGAGCGCCGAAGAACTGACCCAGGCGCTCAACGAAGTGCGCCCGTTCCGTCGCCTGGCCGGCATCGACCTGAAGTCCTACGACTTCGGCGCGGTGCTCGTTGACCCGCCACGCGCCGGCATGGACCCGGACACCTGCGAGCTGACCCGGCGCTTCGACAACATTCTGTACATTTCCTGCAACCCGGAGACCCTGGCCCGCGACATCGCCCGCCTCAACGACACCCACCAGGTGACACAGTGCGCGCTGTTCGACCAATTCCCCTGGACGCATCACATGGAAAGCGGCGTCCTCCTGCAACGCCGCTAACGTGTACGCTACCAGGCCAAGCACGGCGGACGTAACCGCTGCGTGTTCGTCGCCAGCTAAGCGCCGCGACGCAACAGGTAGCCGGCCAACCCCGCGGAGACCAGCTCGAACAGCAGCGCGTAGAGATTGAAGGTCTGCTGCAGGCCGCCATCCAGCCACAGCCCGGCCAGTCGGCCCAGCACCAGCGCGCTGTACAGCACCAGCAGCAGCAACAAGGCCGCACGCTCCAGGCGCTGAACCAGCGCCAGCACCAGATAAGCGGCCAGGCCCATCTGCAGCGCGCCGTAGTAGGCACGTACGTCGCTGATCGCCGCCGCCTGCATAAGCAGCATGCCGCTCAGATTGGCCATTTCATGCGGCCGCAGCAGGTAGGCCAGACCAAAGGCCAGCAGAATCATGGCCTGCAGCAGCAGAAAGACTCGTTGCATCACCCTGTTGCACTCCTCGCCGCCATGCGGCTGTTCATCACTTGGGAAGTTGTCCGCCGCAGCATAAACTGGCCAGGTCCTTATCGGGAGAATCCCCATGCGCGCATTGCTCTTCACCGGTCTACTGCTGGCCGGTTCGCTACAGGCTGCCGAGCCTGTGCATATCGACGTCTATCGCGACCCCAACTGCGGCTGCTGCAGCGACTGGATCGATCATCTGCAGGCCAATGGCCTGAGTGTGACCGACCATGTGGTCGACAACATGAGTGAGATCAAGCAGCAGCTCGGCGTACCGCCACGCCTGGCCTCCTGCCATACCGGGGTGATCAACGGGCAGTTCGTCGAAGGCCACGTACCGGCTGCCGACGTACTCAAGCTTGGCCAGCGTCCCGAGCTGCGCGGGCTGGCCGTACCCGGCATGCCGCACGGCTCGCCCGGCATGGAAACCGGCCGGGTCGACGCCTACCAGGTCATCGGCCTGGACAAGCAGGGCCGCGAGGAAGTGATCAGCGCCTATCCGGCGCAGTGACATCCTCGCCCGACAAGCCCAGGCAAGCCAGAAGCTGGCGGCAATCCTGCACATGCAGGTCGGTCAGCTCGGGCCAAGGGTTATCGGGCAGGTTGACCAGCACACTGCAGGCGCCCGCGGCGCGCGCGCAGTCCAGGTCATAGCGGTAGTCACCGACCATGACCATGTGCTGCGGAGCCACCTGCCACGCCGCGGCCAGCTGCAACAATCCACCAGGATGCGGCTTGGGCGGCGCCTCGTCGCGGCCAATGATCTGGGCAGGCGCAAAGCAGTCAGCCAGGCCGATAACCTGCAGGGTCAGCAAGGCCAGCGGCTGGGCGTTACGGGTCAGTATGCCAAGCCGGCAGCCGCGCGCGCGCAGCGTACGAACCAGCTCGACAGCCCCAGGCGCGGGCTGCGCAGCCCGTGCCAGCAGCTGCTCGTGGTCATGCAGCCAGGCATGCTTGGCTGCCGCCTCGGCCGCCGGCAGAGCGGCCAGGTGCTGCAGAATATCCTCCTGCTCGGCGATCCCCAGCGCTCGCTTGATCGCCGGAAAATCATGCACCGCCTGGGTCAGGGTGCCGTCCATGTCAAACACCCTGTGCCGCCGCTCGGCCAGACGCAGCGCCGGACGAATCGTCACTTCCAGTCCTCACGCACCCGGGTGAGGCCTTCCTGGGCCACCGAAGCCACCAGCTGGCCAGCGCGGTTGTAGATGCTGCCGCGGGCAAAGCCACGGGCATTGCCCGCCCAGGGACTGTCCATGGCATACAGCAGCCAGTCGTCCATGCGCAGGTCGGCATGGAACCACAGGGCATGGTCGAGACTGGCTACCTGCATGAACTTCTGGAACACCGACACGCCATGTGGCTGCAGCGAGGTAGTCAACAGGTTGAAGTCACTGGCATAGGCCAGTAGCAGCTTGTGCAGCTGCGGTTCGTCGGGCAGATTGCCGGCTGCGCGAAACCACACATACTTCACCGGCTCGCACGCCTGCGGAGCAAACGGATTGATCTGCGTAACCGGACGAATCTCGATGGGCTTGTCGCTCAGTGCCCGCTCACGCAAGCGTTCTGGAATCAACGCTTCGACCCGCCTGGCCAACTCGGTCTCGCAGAGAAACTGCTCGGGACCGGGCACTTCCGGCATGCTCGGCTGATGGCCAAAGCCCGGCTCGTCGTACTGAAAGGAGGCGCTGCAGGCGAAGATCGGCCGACCATGCTGGATGGCCACGACCCGGCGGGTACTGAAGCTGCTGCCATCACGGATACGCTCGACCTGGTAGACCACCGGCGCACGGGCATCACCGGGGCGCAGGAAATAACCATGCAGCGAATGCACATGACGGGCCTCCTCGACCGTACGACTGGCCGCCGCCACGCACTGGCCGAGCACCTGGCCACCGAACAACTGGCGAAAGCCAAGGTCCTGGCTACCGCCCCGAAACAGGTTTTCCTCGATCTTTTCCAGGCTGAGCAAAGCCACTAGGTCGTCGAGCACTTGGGTCATCACGCATCTCCAGGCAAACAGGCGCGACCGCAGGTCGCAGGCAGTGGCCAAGGATAATGATTTTTCCCCGCGCCGGCTGCCGGACTTCAGCCGTGTTCGACGCGATTTCGGCCAGCGTGCTTGGCCCGGTACAACGCCTGATCAGCCTGATGGTAGAGATGATCAAGGCTTTCCGCCGGCCCGCTCAGCGCCAGACCGAGGCTGGCAGTCAGTACGCTGCCGGAAGGTGAGGCGGCATGCGTGATACCCAGCTGCTCGATGGCCAGACGCACCTGCTCGGCTACCTGCTGCGGCCCCTCGGCACTTTCGCCATACAGCACCAGAGCAAACTCCTCACCGCCCAAGCGTACCGCCATATCCAGCGGACGCCGGGCAAACCCCTGCAGCAGACGCGCCACCTGCTGCAAGGCCTGATCCCCGGCCTGATGCCCATAATGGTCGTTGAACGGCTTGAAATGATCGACATCCACCAGCACCAGCGCCACAGCCGCCCTGGCACGCCGCGCCTGGGAAAGCAGCTGCGGCAGGCGCTGGTCGAAGCTGCGCCGGTTGTACAGGCCGGTGAGCCCATCGCGCTCGGCCATCCAGTGCAGCAAGTGGCGGGACAGGAACTGCTCGCGCTGGCTGTACTCGCGCAGGTAGGCGCCGCTGGCGCTGACGATCACCGCCAGGAAGCAGTAGAACATGCTCAGGTTGAACTGCCCCAGCGCCTCGCCGTGCAGCAGCCAGTTGCCGATCAGCAGGCTGCCGAAAACGATGCCCAGACCGGCCCACAGGCTGCTGTAGAGCGTCATGCCCAGCGGGAAGAACACAGCGATGGTGAGCAGGATGACCCCATCGTAGGAGGCGGAAAAACCCGCGCGGGTATACAGCATATTGATGACCCCGGTAGCCACCCCGCAGGCCATGATCAGCCAGGGCGTCACGCCCAGGATAAAGGATTGCATACGCCGGAACAGCACCAGCAGACCACCCAGGTAGAGCAGGCCAGCCACCCCCCAGCGCAGGCCGAGCAGGCGCTGCAAGTCCTGCGGATACTGCTGAAAGTTCTCCAGCAGACCAATGCGCTGAGCATCCAGCGCTACGAACAGATGCCAGACCAGCAACGCCAGGACAACCGCGATGCGCCGCTGACGCACCGCCGCCAGGCCGATGAAATCCAGATACTGGCGTTCCAGCTCGGGCATGAATTGCAGACGGCCAAAGCCTCGCGCCAGTTGCTGCACATAAGGGTTGTCCGGCACACCGGGGAACAACTTTTCAATCCGCGAGACAGCCATGAGCAGCGAGCAACCTGAAATCCTGACTTTTTTACCTTAGTGGCACAGCGCCACGAACACCAGCCAAATATCACTGCGCTACAATCGCCCTTCTCATTCTGCGACCCCTGCCCCATGTCTGTTTGCATGTCATCCTCTACCCGCGTGGCCATTATCGGCGGTGGCCCGGCCGGCCTGATGGCCGCCGAAGTACTCGCCAGCCACGGTGTGCCAGTCGAACTGTTCGACGCCATGCCTTCGCTGGGACGCAAGTTCCTGCTCGCCGGGGTCGGCGGACTGAACATCACCCATGCCGAGGACAAGGCACAGTTCATCCAGCGTTACAGCAGCGGCCAGCCACGGGTCGCCGACTGGCTGGAGCACTTCGATGCCGAGGCGCTGCGCACCTGGGTGCATGGCCTGGGTATCGAAACCTTCGTCGGCAGCAGTGGCCGGGTGTTTCCCCGCGAAATGAAAGCCGCACCGCTGCTGCGTGCCTGGCTGCGCCGCCTGCGTCAGCAGGGGGTGCGCCTGCACACGCGCAGCCGCTGGCTGGGCTGGAGCGCGGAGGGTGCCTTGCGCATCGCCAGCCCGGACGGCGAGCGCCTGATCACCGCGCAGGCCTGTCTGCTGGCGCTGGGCGGCGCCAGCTGGCCCAAGCTGGGCTCGGATGGCAGCTGGGTCGCGCCACTGCAGGCCCGCGGCATCCAGGTCAATGCCCTGCAACCGAGCAACTGCGGCTTCGACGGCCCCGGCTGGAGCGAGCACCTGACCCGTCAGGCTGGCGCCGCCGTAAAAAATGTCAGCCTGGCCCTACCTGGCCAGCCGCCGCGCCTGGGCGAATTCATCCTCACCGCCCACGGTGTGGAAGGCAGCCTGGTGTATGCCCTGTCCAGCGCCATCCGCACGCAGATCAATCAGCACGGCCAGGCCTTGCTGCACCTCGACCTGCTGCCGGCACTCAGCCCGACGCACGTGCTGCAGCGCCTGAGCAAACCCCGCGGCAAAGCCTCGCTGGCTCGCCACCTGCAGCGCCAACTGGGCCTCGACGGTGCCAAGGCGGCGCTGCTGCGCGAGCTGGCACCGGCCAGTGCGCTTGCCGAACCGGCCCAGCTTGCCACCCAGATAAAACAGCTGACCCTGCCGCTGTGCCGACCGCGTCCGCTGACCGAAGCGATCAGCACGGCCGGCGGTATCGCCCTCGACGAACTGGACGATGGACTGATGCTCAAGCGTTCCCCCGGCCTGTTCTGTGCCGGGGAGATGCTCGACTGGGATGCGCCTACCGGCGGCTACCTGCTTACCGCCTGCCTGGCCAGCGGTCGCCAGGCCGCCCACGGGATACTCACCTGGCTGGCATAACAACCACGCGGAAAAGCTGGGCGAAGCGCCGACGAGACGACTATGCTTGAGCCAGGCCGGCCTGCGAACCGGCAGGCACAACAATAGGTGGTAACGATACGGTGATTCCGCTTCTGGTTTGCGACGACTCCGCCATGGCGCGCAAGCAACTGATCCGCGCGCTACCGGCCGACTGGCCGGTTTCCATTACCCAGGCTGCCCATGGCGAGGAAGCCCTCGCGGCGATCCGCCAGGGGCTAGGCCCGATCATGCTGCTCGACCTGACCATGCCGGTGCTGGATGGCTACCAGACTCTGGCGGCCCTGCAGGCCGAAGGCTTGCAGAGTCAGGTCATCGTGGTCTCCGGTGACGTGCAAGATGAAGCCGTGCGTCGGGTACGCGAGCTGGGCGCCCTGGATTTCCTGAAAAAACCCGCCGACCCCGCGCTGCTTCTGGAAACCCTGCAACGTCACGGCCTGTACCAGGCTGCCAACCAACCCAGTAGCGCCCCGCCAGCGCCACGCGCCGAGCTGGAACTGAAGATCAACTTCCGCGATGCCCTGCGCGAGGTGACCAACGTCGCCATGGGCCGTGCTGCCGCACTGCTGGCCAAGGTGCTGGGCGTCTTCGTGCAACTGCCGGTTCCCCAGGTGAACATTTTTGAAGTCAGCGAGCTGCACATGACCCTGCTCGACGCACAGCGCGGCGAACGTCTCAGTGCGGTCTGCCAGGGGTTCATCGGTGACGGCATCGCCGGCGAAGCGCTGCTGCTGTTCCATGATTCGGAAGTCGCCGACATGGCGCGCCTGATGCGCTGGCGGCCCGCCGACGACGCGGAAACCGCCGAGATGCTCCTCGACCTGGCCAGCATCCTGATCGGCGCCTGCCTGTCCGGCCTGGCTGAACAGATCGATGTGCGCTTTTCCCAGGGCCACCCGCAACTGCTGGGCCTGCATGCTTCCATCGACCACCTGATCCGGCTCAATCAGAAGCGCTGGAAGAAAACCCTGGCGGTGGAAATCAGCTACAGCCTGGAAGGCCAGGACATCCACTTCGACCTGCTGCTGCTGTTCACCGAAGACTCGATCCGCCGCCTGACCCACAAGATCAACTACCTGCTGAGCTGAACCGATGCCCGCGCAAATCGATATCAAGGAAGTCCACTGGCTGCTGGACATCGTGCAATGCATCGATGTCGGCGTCATCGTGCTGGACCGCCAGTACCGTGTCGAGGTGTGGAACAGTTTCATGGAAAACCACTCCGGCCTCGGCCCGGACGAAGTGCATGGCAAGGAGCTGTTTGCCCTGTTCCCGGAAATCGACGCCGCCTGGCTCAAGCGCAAGGTAGATACCGTGGTGCAACTGGGCACGCGCGCCTTCAGCCTGTGGGAGCAGCGCCCCTACCTGATGCACTTCAAGAACTACCAGCCGATCACCGGCCAGGAAGACTTCATGTACCAGAACGTCACTCTGCTGCCGCTGGCCGCTTCCAGCGGCACGGTGGAGCACCTGTGCGTGGTGATCTATGACATGACGGCCGCGGCGACCCACAAGAAACAGCTGGGCCGCCGCTAAGCACTCACTTGCCGAAACGCGGCGCTTTGCGCACCGCGCGCACCTTGGGTGCGGCATCGTCTTCGAACCAGTTGCCCAGGTGTACCTTGCCCTTGCCAGGGGCCTTGCCGGCACCGGGAATAAGCTTCTGCTTGGGCTTCTTGGGCTTTTTCAGCAACTGCCCAGTGGCCGTGGTTTGCGGCACCCGGTGCTCAGGGCTGAAGCCCTCCTCCTCACTGCGCGGCAGCACCTGCCCGATCAACTGTTCGATGGCCAGCAGGCGCTCGACCTCGTCCGCGCACACCAGTGACAGCGCCTGGCCAGTGGCCCCGGCTCGTCCGGTGCGGCCGATACGGTGCACATAGTCCTCGGCGACCTGCGGCAGATCGAGATTGACCACCAACGGCAGCTGATCAATATCCAGGCCACGGGCGGCCACGTCGGTGGCTACCAGTACCTGCACCTGACCATCCTTGAAACGCTGCAGGGCCCTCAGCCGCGCCGGTTGCGGCTTGTCGCCATGAATGGAGTCGGCACGAATCCCCTGCGCCAGCAACAGCTGTTCAAGCTCATCGACTCCCTTGCGCGTCTTGCCAAAGACCAGCACCTGCCCCCAGCCACGACGGCGCAACAGGTGCAGGAACAGCTCACTCTTGCGCTTCTTGTCGACCACGATCAGTTGCTGCTGCACGCTGGCCGCGGCGGCATTGCGCGGACTGGTCTCCACCTGCAGCGGATCACGCAGCAGCTCGCCGGCCATCTGGCGAATGCTCTCGGAAAAGGTCGCGGAGAACAGCAGGGTCTGCCGACGGCGTGGCAGAGCACAAAACAGCTCGTCCAACTCGCGGGCAAAGCCCAGGTCAAGCATGCGGTCGGCTTCGTCGAGCACCAGCGCCTGCAGCTGGGCAAAGCCCACGGCATTCTGCCGGTACAGGTCCAGCAGCCGCCCGGGCGTGGCCACCAGCAGATCGACGCCCTTGCGCAGCGCCATCATCTGCGGATTGATGCTGACCCCGCCATACACCGCATAGCTACGCAGCGGCAGGCCCTCGGCATAACGCTGTACGCTTTGCTGCACCTGCTCGGCCAGCTCACGGGTGGGTACCAGCACCAGCGCCCGCACACTGTTGGCGGCTACCCGTGGGCCGGCACAACTGAGCTGCTGCAACAACGGCAGGGCAAACGCAGCGGTCTTGCCGGAGCCAGTCTGCGCTGCAGCCAGCACGTCACGTCCCTTGAGCACGGCGGCAATGGTGGCACGCTGTACCGCCGTCGGGCTGCGGTAACCCAGCTCATCCAGACGTTGCAGGAGGGGGGCGAACAGCCCCAGGTCGGCAAAACTCATCGAGTCACTCTCGGTGGCACAAAAACAGCCTGCAGTGTACCTGCTTGCACGACACAGATCAGGTAAAGTGCCGCCGCCCTCCTTTGCGAGCCCGAGCCATGAACCCACTGTCCGCACTGGGCGATGCCTGGTATTTCTATCGTCGCCATTGTCTGGCCATCAGCAGCCTGTGCCTGCCGCTGATTGTCCTCGAAGCCCTGCTACGCCAGGTGCTGAACAGCACGTTGAACACCGACCAGGCAGCCATCGGCGAGCTGTTGCTGAGCCTGCTGTGCTACCCGCTGTACGGCGCGGCACTGATTCTGTTTATCGACAACCGCCTGCACGCACAACCGCCTGCACGCACAACCGGCCAGCCACGCCGCGCTGTATGCCGGAGCACTGCGTCTGTGGCCACGCATGGCGGTCCTCTGCGCCCTGGCCACCCTGCTGATCATGCTCGGCGCTTCGCTGCTGATCCTGCCTGGACTGTGGCTGATGGTGCGCCTGGCTTTTGCCGAATACCTGCTGGTCCTGCACGGCCTGCCGCCTCTGGCGGCAGTGCGCGAAAGCTTCCTGCTCACTCGCGGCTATTTCTGGCAACTCGGCCCACTGCTGTTGGGCATCATCCTGCCGCTGTGGCTGCTGCATGGCTGGCTGGGCAGTCTGTTACCTACGCCCAGCAGCCCGCTGGCAGTCCTCCTGGATAGCGGACATGCCCTGGCCCAGCTGTTTACCAGCGTACTGGCCTGGCGTCTGTGTCAGCTGCGCCTGCAGCTTACTGAGGCGGCCTGAGGCCCGACAGACGCGGCAACAGAACGCGCTCGAACAGGCGCGGGAAGAAACGCGCCAGCACCCGCGCACGCCAGTCGACATTGGACAGCACCAACAGGCGACGCCGCTGTAGCGCGCCCTGGTAGATGGCTTCGGCAACATCCTGCGGCGAGGCCACTTTGCCCATGGCCAGCGGTGGCTGGCGGGTCGGCGAGCCATCGCCCACCAGGGCATTCTTGCGCAGGTCGGTGGCGGTAAAGCCCGGGCAGACCAGCATGATATTGACCCCTGAACCGCGCAGTTCGAAGCGCAGGGTCTCGAACAGCCCGTGCAGGGCATGCTTGCTGGCGTTGTAGGCACTGCGGTAGAGCAGCGGGGCAAAACCCGACAGGGAACTGAGTACGATGACCTGGCCTTGCCGGGCAATCAGACTCGGCAAAGCCTCGCGCGTGCAGTGCAGCGCGCCGAAGTAGTTGATCGCCATGACCCGCTGGAACACCGCCAGCTCTGTCTCGGCGAAGGTGCTGCGATGGGTAATGCCGGCATTGTTGATCAGGATGTCGATGCCGCCAAAACGCTCCAGCACTCGCTGCATGGCCGCCTGCACCGCCAGCGCATCCGCCACGTCACAACACAGTCCGAGCGCCTCGATGTTATGGTGGTCGGCCAGGTGCTGCACCAGGCTATCCAGGGTTTCCTGTTGCAGATCGAAGATCACCAGGCGCGCACCCGCCTGGGCAAAGCGAATGGCCAGCGCACGACCGATACCGGCACCGCCCCCCGTAACCACAACCACCTTGCGCTCAAACACCTTGTTGGCAAAGACCTTACGATGCATGCCGCACTCCCCTGCTGGCTAAACAGCCTGAGCATAGCCCAAAGCGCCCCAGTCCCGGGCAGAAGCCTGCGACGCCAGACCTCAGCCCCGTCCCGGATCGCGCATATCAAACTGCCGCGCCACCATGACTTGTCAGAGACGCCGGTAGCTGCTTGTCTATGGGACAGAACAACAATAACCCAAGGATACCGCTCACCGTGCACCGGTTTGCCTGCATGGCGCTACTACTTCTGCTGAGCGGCCTGACCTGGCCTACCCTGGCCAGCCCCGCGCAGGACATGCGCCCGGTGATTCGCGTCGGCTTTTACGACTTCCCGCCCTACAGCTATGAAGACCGCCAGGGTCGTGCCCAGGGTAGCCTGCTGGCCCTCACCCAACGCCTGCTGGAACAGGCCGGCTATCGTGCGGAGCTGCGCATGCTGCCGGTCGCACGCCTGTATGCCGGACTGCAGAACGGCAGCGTGCACGTCTGGCCTGGCGCACCCGGCAAGCCCGAACTGCAAGGCTACACCCTGGAAAGTCGCCACCGCCTCGGGCATATCGGCCTGCACCTGTACTTCCGCGCGGATACCGCTCCGCCCGCCTTGCCGCATGGCCTGGCAGGCCGCGGACTGATTCTGATCAGTGGCTATAGCTACTGGGCGCCGTACAGCCAGTGGCTGACAGACCCCAGCCTGCAACTCCAACTGCATCGCACCAGCAGCCATGCCGCGGCGCTGGCCATGCTGCAGCGTCAACGCGGCGACTTCATCCTCGACTATCAGGAGCCCCTGGAGCAGCACAGCCAGCAGGCCGGTGTACTCGGCTTACGCTCCATCGAACTACAGCGTCTACCCCTGACCCTGGTCGTTTCACGGCGCGCACCTCAGTGCCGAGCGCCTGCTGGAACAGCTTGATCAGACCTACCAGCAGCTGCAGGAGGCCGGTGCAGACTTGCAGCTACCGGCGGATCATTCCTCCAGATAGGCGGCGTAATAGGGCAACAGATTGCGCTCCAGCTCCTCAAAAAGATCCTGCGTCTCGGCAGCCAACACGTCCAGCACGATGACCCCGTTAACCCCGTGATCACCCTCCGCAAGCGCACGCAGACGATTAGCCATGCCCAGATTGACCTGGCGTAATTGCGCATAGAGCCCCGGCAACTCATGCAGGGCGAAGTCTGCCGACAATCCCTGCCGGGCACGCAGCATCTGTCCGATCAGATAGGCGCCGACCACACGAAACAGCGTTTCATCCGCTTCACTGAAGGGCTGGTGGAAATAAGCCAACGGCAGGAAGGGGCGGGTATGTGGACAGCCCGAGGTAGCGCCCAGCAGGCCAATCAGCGAGCCCAATACACGCTGCAGGGTGGTGCGCTGCTGGATAACCCGACTGCGCCAGCGAATGGTCACCGTCAGCTCATCATAGGAATTGCGCTGTTCGAGCGGCGCCAGCACCCGCGCCAAAGCGCGGGCAAACGGACACCAGGGCTGCTCTGCCGGTCGCAGCGGACAGTTGCGGCATTGCTGGTACTCCAGGCGCGCCCAGTCCGGCGGCGGGGCATCCTCGGGCGGAGCAACCATGACGAGTTCGATCAGGCAACTAGCCGGCTGACCACTGTCGAACTGCAACAAGTGACTGACTTGGGGAGCGTTATGCATGCCTACCTCGACGGCGACCACTGGCATATACGACGATCGGCTGACGCCAAAATGCCATCACTGCCGCTTTTTGCGAGCTAAACATAGACTTGAATTGCTAATCCGGCTGCACGCATATCGCCGCACGCCGCTAGGCCAAGGGAGGTGCCCGTCATGCTCGACCACGCCTACACCCTGGCTGCCGTGGAGCAGATCGCGGCGGGCTTTTTCATTCTTGATCAAGACACCCGCATCCTTTATTGCAACCGCTTCATCGTCGAGCACAGCGGCCGGCCAGCCAGCTGATCGGCCTGCGCCTCAACGAGGCCTTCCCGGAAATCGATACCCCCGTGTGGCGTGCCATGCTGGAAAAGGTCTGGAATACCGGCACCGCCCTGCAAACCGTGTGGCACGACCAGCCCTATCTGATCCTGCTTGATCGCCAGGGTGACGTACCCATGCTGCAAGCCTCGCTGCTCTACCGCTTTGAATTGGACGACCAGCGGCTGTTCGGCCTGGCCATCTTCGATAACAGCCGCGCCGCCAAGAACACCCCCATGCTCAACGAGGCGCTACGCGCCCTCAAGCACAAGCATGACGAATTGAGCACGCTCAGCGAGCAGCTGAAAATGGCCAACCGGCAATTGCTGCAGTCGGAAAAGATGGCCGCCATTGGCCAGTTGGCCGCCGGCGTCGCCCATGAGATCAACAACCCGGTAGGTTTCGTCGCCTCCAACCTGAAAACGCTGGTGGGCTATGTGCGCCAGCTGCTGGAGCTGGTCGATCACATGAACGAATGGGGTGGCAGCGAACTGCAGCAACTCAAGGAGCGCTTCGACTATGACTTCATCCGCGAAGACATCAACGGCTTGCTGGCGGAGTCCGCCGACGGTGTCGAACGGGTCAAGAAAATCATTGCCGCGCTGCGCGACTTTTCGCGCAGCGGCGACGACACTTTCAGCCTGGCCGACCTGCACGAAGGCATCGAAAGCACGCTCAAGGTGGTCAATAACGAGATCAAGTACAAGGCCGAAGTGATCCGCGAATACGGCGAACTGCCCCCGGTGGAATGTATTGCCGCACAGATCAACCAGGTCGTGATGAACCTGCTGGTCAACGCCGCGCATGCCATCGAGGAGTTTGGCCGCATCGTGATCCGCACAGGCGTCGAGCGCGACCAGGCCTTCATTGAAATCGAAGACAACGGCTGCGGCATCCCCGCTCACCTGCAGCGGCAGATCTTCGATCCCTTCTTCACCACCAAGCCGGTCGGCAAAGGCACCGGACTGGGCCTCGCGCTCTCCTACAACATCAGGGAAAAGCACAACGGCCAGATCAGCCTGCGTAGCGCACCCGGCCAGGGCAGCTGCTTCCGCCTCAGCCTGCCGCTTCGGCAGACCGCCAGCACGCCAAGGAGTACGGCATGAGCACAGCGGACCAAGACAAGCCCTGCATCCTGCTGGTAGATGACGAGGAGAGTATCCTCAACAGCCTGCGCCGCCTGCTGCGCAGCCAGCCCTACGAGTTGCTGCTGGCCAGCAGCGGCGCTCAAGCCCTGGAGCTGTTCAGCACACACAAGGTCGACCTGGTACTTTCCGATGCCCGCATGCCGGGCATGGATGGCGCCGCGCTACTGGCGGAAATCCACAAGCGCGACCCGCAGTGCATGAACCTGCTGCTAACCGGCTACGCAGACATTGGCACCATCACCGCCGCGATCAACGAAGGGCGCATCTACCGCTACCTGAGCAAACCCTGGGACGACGACGAGCTGCCGCTGGCACTGCGCCAGGCACTCGCCCACCAGCATGCCGAACGCGAGCGCCAACGCCTGCTGCTGCTGACCCGCGAGCAGAACGAGCAACTACGTCAGCTCAATGCCAGCCTGGAGCAGCGCGTACAAGCGCGCACCGCCGAGCTGCAACAGACAGCCGACATGCTCGACCTGGCCTATGCCGAGCTGCGCCGCAGCTATGTAACCAGCACCGAAGTATTTTCCCTGCTGGTCAATCAGCGCCTGCCCCGCAACAAGCAAACCAACCAGCAGGTCATCGCCCTGGTCCGCGCCTTCGCCAGCCATGCCAAGCTCGGCGAGGGCGACAGCCACGATCTGTATATGGCGGCTGCGCTGTACAACATTGGCAAGCTCAGCTGGCCGGATGCACTGATCAGCGCACCGGCCGACCTGCTACACAGCAAGCAACGCGACACCTACCGCGCCTACCCTGCACAAAGCGAATCGCTGTTGATGTCGCTGGAGCCACTGCAGGATGCCGCACGGCTGATCCGTCATCATCAGGAGCGCTGGGATGGCAGCGGCTTCCCCGACCATCTCAAGGGTGACGCCATTCCCCTCGGCGCGCGCATCCTCAAACTGGCCGTGGACTTCGTCGAACTGCAGTGCGGACTGGTGCTGGAGCGCCAGATGAACCACGACGAGGCGTTGCTGTTCCTGCAAAAGTATGCCGGACGTCTCTACGACCCCGACCTGATCGACGACTTCTGCCAGGTATGCGCTCAGCAACTGCCGGATATCACCCTGACCGACAGCGATGTGCGCGCCCTCGATACCCGCCGCCTGCAACCCGGCATGGTGCTGGCGCGCAACCTGCACGCCGATAACGGCATGTTGCTACTCAACGAAGGCAAGGCACTGTCGCCATTACTGATCGAAAAGCTGATTGCTTTTGAAGCCATCGAAGGGGCGCGCTACACCCTGTTTGTACGCGTCCCAGAACACATGACAGCCCTGACGGAGTAAGCGCATGATTCGCCTGCAAGTCATCGACGACGAACCGGCCATCCTCAAGGCCATACAACGTCTGCTGCGCCAGGAGGACTGGCAGGTGGACACCTTCAGCGACCCGCAGGACGCCCTGCAAGCGCTGACCGGACCAAGCTACAACCTGATTCTCTGCGACCTGCGCATGCCGCAACTGGACGGCATCACCTACCTGCAGTTCGCCCGCCAGCGCCAGCCAGGCGCCATGCGCCTGCTGTTCAGCGGCCACGGCGACCGCGAGAGCCTGGTGCAGGCCATCAACCAGGCGCAGGTACAACGCTTCATCAGCAAGCCCTGGGATGACTACGAACTCCTGGAAACCCTACGCAACTGCCTGCAACTGCAACAACTGCAAATGGAACAGCAACGCCTGCTGCTGCAGGTGCAACAACAACAGGATCAGTTGCAACGCCAACAGCAGGCGTTACAAGAGATGCAGCGGCGCCACCCGCAACTATTCAGCCTGACCCGCGCAGAAGATGGCAGCATTCTGCTGGAGGAACATCCCGGATAACCCGCCCTGTGCATGCGGCACAACATTGCCACTGTCGCGACAACGCTGAGGCACTACACTGCTCGCTTAGGGACAGAACGCCCCCGCGCCGATCACAACCGACATGGACTGCTATGCCCGTCACGCTGGCCTGCCTGCTTGCCTTGCTTCTCGCCCTACCCTGTTGGGCACAAAGCGTTGCCGAACCGCGCCCCAGCGTGGTGGTGCGCTACTTTGAGTTTCCGCCGTTCAGCTTCACCAATCGCCAGGGCCAGCCAGACGGCAGCGTGCTGCGCCTGACCCGTCGCCTACTCGAGGAAGCCGGTTATGCCGGGGATATCCGTGCCCTACCCAGCGCCCGCGTGTATGCCGGGCTGGCGGATGGCAGTGTACAGCTGTGGCCAGGGGCTCCGGGCGTGCCACAACTGCAGGACAAGGTACTGGAGGCCGGCGTCACCCTGGGCCAGGTCACGCTCAATCTGTACTACCGTGAAGGCGAACCACGCCCCAACCTGCCGGGCGACCTGCGCGGCAAACGCCTGATCCTGCTCAACGGCTATACCTACCGCCCGCCGGTTTCCGACTGGCTGCGTGACCCGCGACTGCGCCTGCAACTGACCCACACGCGCACTCATCAGGCCGCGCTGGCCATGCTGGAACGGCGCCGCGGCGACTACCTGATCGACTACGACAGCCCGATTGATCGCGAACTGCGCGAAAGCGGTGATGCACCACCGCCCGCCATCCCCCTGCTGAAACTGCCGGTCAAGCTGATCTACTCGCGCCATAACCCGCAGGCCGAGCAACTCCGCGACGATCTCGACCGCGCTTACCAGGCCCTGCGCGAGGCCGGTGTCGACCTGGACATCTGATCAGCGGCGCGGCTTGGCCCGCGCCGTGGGCTCGGCGATCAGCGGGTCGTCCGGCCAGTAGTGCTTGGGGTAGCGGCCCTTGAGGTCCTTCTTCACCTCGGCATAGGTATTGGCCCAGAAGCTGGCCAGATCCTGAGTCACCTGCACCGGCCGCCGCGCCGGCGACAGCAGGTGCAGCAGCACGCTCTGCCGGCCACCGGCAATACGCGGCGTTTCGGCCAGACCAAACAACTCCTGCAGGCGCACCGCCAGCACTGGCGGCTGTTCGCTGTAATCGATGGCAATGCGCGAGCCGGACGGCACGCTCAGGCTCTTCGGCGCCAGCTCATCCAGGCGCTGCGGCAGCGGCCAGGGCAGCAGGGCCGCGAGCATGGCCGACAGGTCGAGGCTGGCAAAGTGGCTGAGCCGGCTGACCTTGCCTAGGTAGGGCAGCAGCCAGTCTTCCAGTGAATCGCGCAGCGCCGCATCGGAGAGATCCGGCCACTCGCTCTCGCCCTTCTGTTGCAGATCGAGCCGCCGCAACAGCGCGATGCGTGCCTGCCACTGGCGCAGCTCCGGCGTCCACGCCAGCAGTTCCAGGCCCTTGCGCCTGACCAGAGCGAGCAACGCGCGGCCGCGTGCGGCCTCGTCCAGCTGTGGCAAAGCGCGGCTGTCGAGCACCAGCTCGCCAACCTTGCACTGGCGCTCGGCGCGCAGCACGCCCTCGCGTTCGTCCCAGTCGAGCACATCCAGTTCACGGATCTGCTCGGCCAGCGGCCCGTCGAACAGCGCAGGCTGCAGATCGGCCGCCAGGTAGATGCGCTCCTCGCGCTGGCCCTGACGGCTGCCCAGATCGGCGATCACCAGCCACTCGTGCTTCATCAGTGCATCGGCCTCGGCAAACAGCGCCGCGCGGCCATTGGCCAGACGGTACTCGGCCCCGCCGGCGCGGCGCTGACGGGCGATGCGATCCGGGTAGGCGAAGGCCAGCAGGCAGCCGAGCCAGCGCGGGTGTTCGGGGTCGGCCACCGCCTCAGCGGCCTTGCCGCGAAGATAGGCACGGAACTGCCGGGCCAACTGCCGCGCGCGCTGCACGCCGCCGCGGGAGCCACCCGACGCCCGCGACTCACCCGCCAGCAGGCTCAGGCGACTGTGCAGGTCGGCGCCAGCGCCGCGCAGGATATCCCGCTCGGAGAGCAGCGCCGCCAGATCAGCCGCCAGCGCCCCCAGCCCCAGCGCCTGGCCGCGCAGCAGCAGATGGGCGATACGCGGATGCACCGGCAGCTCGGCCATGGCCTGCCCGTGGGCCGTGAGTACGCCGCGCTCATCCAGCGCACCGAGGCGCGCCAGCAGATCACGGGCCTGGGCGAAGGCAGCCGGCGGCGGCACATCCAGCCAGGCCAGCTCTGAGGGTTCGACACCCCAGCGCGCCAGCTGCAGGGCCAGCCCGGCCAGATCGGCCTGCAGGATTTCCGCCTCGCCATAGGCGGCCAACTGCTCGTGCTGGCTCTGCGACCACAGCCGGTAGCACACCCCCGGCTGCAGACGCCCGGCCCGGCCGGCGCGCTGAGTGGCCGAGGCGCGGGCGATACGCTGGGTGTCCAGACCGGTCATGCCGCTGGCCGGGTCGAAACGCGGCACCCGCGCCAGGCCGGCATCCACCACCACGCGCACGCCGTCGATGGTCAGGCTGGTCTCAGCGATATTGGTGGCCAGCACCACCTTGCGCCGGCCGGCCGGCGCCGGCTCGATGGCCGCGCGCTGGACGGAGAGGTCCAGCTCGCCATGCAGCGGACAGAGCAGCACGTCCGCGCGCCCGGCCAGATGGCCCTGCAGTTGCTCGGCCACCCGGCGGATTTCTGCCTGGCCGGGAAGAAAGACCAGCAGGCTGCCGGACTCGTCGCTCAGCGCCTGCAGCACCGTCTGCACCACGCGCGGCTCGATCCATTCGCCGGGCTGCCAGGGCGCGCGCCAGCGGATATCCACCGGGTACATGCGCCCTTCGCTGGACACCACCGGCGCCTCGCCGAGCAGCGCGGACAGCCGCTCGCCTTCCAGCGTGGCCGACATCAGCAGCACCTTGAGCGGCGTGTCGCGCAGCAGCTCGCGGCCATTGAGGGTAAGCGCCAGCGCCAGATCGGCATCCAGGCTGCGCTCGTGGAATTCGTCGAAGATCACCAGGCCGACACCCTCCAGCGCCGGGTCGTCCTGCAGGCGGCGGGCAAGAATGCCCTCGGTGACCACCTCGATGCGCGTACGCGGACCGACCTTGCTGTCCAGGCGAATGCGATAGCCCACCGTCTCGCCGACCGGTTCGCCCAGCTCGCTGGCCAGGCGCTCGGCAGCCGCGCGCGCGGCCAGACGACGCGGCTCCAGCATGACGATGCGCTGCCCGGCCAGCCATGGCTCGTCGAGCAGCGCCAGCGGTACGCGGGTGGTCTTGCCGGCGCCGGGTGGCGCCTCCAGCACCGCTTCATGGCGCGCGGCCAAGGCGCAGCGCAGGTTGGGCAATACAGCGTCAATCGGCAGCGGTGTCATCATTTCTCCCCATCAGGGCAGCGATTATAGCGATGAACCTGACGCCTTCAGTGCGGTCGTTAGTCCAGCCCGGTATAGTTCGCCACCTTGTCATGTTGTGGAGGTCACCATGTCCCTGCGTTCCCTGGCAGCTCTGCTGATCATTACCCTGAGCGCACAATTAAGCGCCTGCGGCACCCTCTTCTATCCGGAGCGGCGTGGGCAGATTTCCGGGCAGATCGACCCGGCCATTGCCGCGATGAATGCGATCGGTGTGCTGTTCTTCGTCATTCCGGGACTGATTGCCTTTGCCGTGGATTTCTCCACCGGAGCTATTTACATGCCTGGCAGTCGCTACAGCCTGGCGCCCGAGCGTTTGCAGCCGGCCCTGCAGGCCGATGGCCAGGTCGACCTGGCACGCCTGCAGGCGATTCTCGCCGAGGAACTGCAGCTGTCTCTGGCCCTCGATCACCCTGCGCTACAAGTCCATCAGGGTGAGTTGCCGCAGCTGGCTCGTTTTGGCCTGGCACCACGCGGCTGAGCCTCATGGCCATCTCCCAGGAACATGCCCGACTGCTCCGCCTGGCTAGCCGTACAGCGCTGGGCGTAGCCCTGACGCTGGTACTGGCCAAGGCTATCGCCTGGTGGCTGAGCGGCTCGGTAAGCCTGCTCGCCGGCCTTACCGACTCACTGCTGGACAGTGCAGCGTCGCTGCTCAACCTGCTGGCAGTGCACTATGCCATTCGGCCGGCCGACGACGACCATCGCTATGGCCACGGCAAGGCCGAATCACTGGCCGGGCTGGCTCAGGCGGCCTTTATCGCGGTCAGCGCGCTACTGGTGGGCGCCCAGGCCATCCAGCGCCTGCAAGACCCACAGCCACTCGGCGCACCGCTGCTGGGCATTGCCGTGATGCTGCTGTCACTGCTGCTCACCGCCGCGCTCCTGCTGCTGCAACAACATGTCATTCGCCAGACTGGTTCACCGGCTATCCGCGCCGATTCGCTGCATTATCGTTCCGACCTGCTGCTCAATAGCAGCATCCTGCTGGCCCTGGCTCTGGCCGCCTATGGCTGGGAAGAACTGGATGCGCTGTTCGGCTTGGCCATTGCCGGCTATATCCTGTGGAGCGCACTGGGTATTGCCCGCGATTCGGTGGCGGTACTGATGGACGAAGAACTGCCACCCGAGGTGAGCCAGCATATGCATGCCCTGGCGATTGCCGTTCCCGGTGTGCAAGGTGCCCACGACCTGCGCACCCGCGTATCCGGCAGTCACTGGTACGTGCAGCTACACCTGGAGTTGCCTGGCCAGCTCCCTCTGGAGCAGGCTCATGCCCTGTGTGTCGCCGTAGAGCAGGCCATTACTCAGGCTTACCCCCGCGCGGAAGTACTGGTCCACGCCGATCCGGTATAAGCGTCGCACAAAAAAGGGCAACCCGAGGGTTGCCCTTTTTTGTTGTCCCGATGCGCGGCGGGTAGCTACGTGTTCATCGCCTGCCTGATTGGGCAGTGCGGACCCGGGGGCCTGGTCGCTCCGGTGGAAGCGCCGGCGCCGCGACACCTGGTTGGGCGAAGCGGTTGGACAACTGTCCGGGCCATGAATCTGGGAGAAATAATAAGCCCACAAGCGCGACAGGTGTTTGCTAAAATTGCGCAATAAAGCCACTCCATAGCAACAAATAAAAATAAAAACACAAGAATGCGCAATAAACACAAAAGGAAAGCATCGTGAGCACTCTGGACCGTTACGACCTGAAGATCCTCGCCGAACTACAACGCGACGCCCGCGTGTCCAATCAGGAACTGGCCGAACGCATTGGCCTGTCGCCTTCGCCTTGCTCGCGCCGCGTCAAGCAGCTCGAGGATGACGGCCTCATCCTGCGCCAGGTAGCGCTGCTGGATCGCAAGAAGCTGGGGCTGACCCTCACGGCCTATGTGCAGATCGGCATGGATCGCCACACCCCGGAACGCTTCGAGAACTTCGAGCAGGCCATTCGCCAGTGGCCGGAGGTGCTCGAGTGCAGCCTGGTCACCGGCATGGATGCCGACTACCAGCTCAAAGTCGTGGTGCCGGACATGGAGCACTATCAGCAATTCCTGCTCGGCCGCCTGACGCGTGTCGAGGGCGTAACCAGCGTGCGCTCCAGTTTTGTACTCAACCAGGTGGTGTCCAGCACACAGCTGCCACTGAGCCATTTGCGTTAGAATCCGCGACCTGACGCAACCCACCCGACGAGGCCGGCATGGAACCCGAACAGTTCGAAGCCCTGATGATGTATGTACTGGTAGGCGGCCTGATGGCTTTCATGGCCTTCATCATCTGGGACCTGGCCAAGAAGTCCAAAGCCGGGCGCCTGGGTACCGCTATCCTGTTCCTCGGCCTGGGCCTGTGCTTGTTCGCCTTTGCCGCCAAGCCGATCATTGGCTATCTGATCGGCCTTGCCCAGGGTATCGAATAATTCCCGCGTTCTTTCTGGAAGCCCTTACGCCATGAGCGAGTCACCCTATATTTTCGATATTTCCGGTACCGCCAGTTTTGAACAGCTGGTCATCGAAAACTCCTTCCACAAACCGGTGCTGGTGGACTTCTGGGCCGAATGGTGCGCGCCCTGCAAGGCCCTGATGCCGATGCTCGCCAAGATCACCGAGGAATACCGCGGGGAACTGCTGCTGGCCAAGGTCAACTGCGATATCGAGCAGGATATCGTCATGCGCTTCGGCATTCGCAGCCTGCCCACCGTGGTGCTGTTCAAGAATGGCCAGCCGGTGGATGGCTTTGCCGGGGCGCAAGCGGAGTCAGCCGTCCGCGAGATGCTCAAGCCCCACGTCGCCGAGCCAGCCCCTCTGGCGGCCGACCCCATGGAGGCAGCCCGTGAGCTGTTCGAAGCCGGACATATCGGCGAGGCCGAGGCACAGCTCAAGCAGTTGCTGAGCGAGGACAATGAGCAGGCTGCAGCACTGATTCTCTACGCGCGCTGCCTGGCCGAGCGCGGTGAACTGGGCGAAGCCGAGGCCGTACTAAACGCCGTAAAGGGTGACGAACACAAGCAAGCCCTGGCCGCCGCCCGCGCCCAGTTGACCTTTCTGCGCCAGGCAGCCAGCCTGCCCGAGCCGGCCACGCTCAAGGCGCGTCTGGCCCAACACAACCAGGATGACGAGGCCTGCTACCAACTGGCTATTCAACAGCTGGCCCGGCAACAGTACGAGCCAGCCCTGCAGGGGCTGCTGCAGCTGTTCGTACGCAACCGCGGCTACGCCGAGGGCGCGGCGCACAAGACCCTGCTACAGGTCTTCGACCTGCTCGGTAACGACCACCCACTGGTTACCGCCTACCGACGCAAGCTGTACCAGGCGATCTACTAAGACTAAGGGCAGCGGCAAGCCAGTCATTGGACGCGCCACGCGGTCACTTGAGGCTAATAACCCTACCCCTGCCAGCAATAGCGCGCCGTATCTCCAAGACTTTCCACGCGCACCTGCGGGCAATGGCGTAGCTGTACCAGCAGACGCTTGCCCGTCTGTGCACTGCCCGTCAGGCCGACCAACTCGGCGAGCAACTGCGGGGCATCCAACTCGCCCGCCGCGCATAAAAGCTCCTGCGCCTGCTGCAGCCAGGCGTTACCTTCCCCGGTGCGTCCTGGCGGGGCTGGCGTTCTGGCAACCGGCTGGGCGGCACACTGCGCGCTCAGAGCCGCCCAATCCTGCTCATCCAGCTCCAGGGTCAGGTCCACCGGCCAGGCCCCTATATGTCCGCGCACTCTGATCATTGCCTCACCTCCTGCAGTAGCTGCCCATGCTCCCATGCAAAGCACGTTGCGGCATAGTCTGGCTGGCCAGCCACAGCAAAACCTTGTTATAACGTAACAATCATTGCATTCATCAGGAGCCGCCATGCGCCCTCTGCTTCTCGCCCTGCCCTTCGCCCTGCTACCGCTGACTCTCGCCCAGGCCCATCAGCACGCGCATAACCATGAGCATGGCAGCCTGGGCACCCATGAGCACGGCACGGCCGAGCTCAATGTGGTGCTCGACGGCCAAACCCTGGAAATTGCACTGAAGAGTCCGGCCATGAACCTGCTCGGCTTCGAGCATGCCGCGAAAAGCGCCGCCGACAGGGCCAAAGTGTCCGCCCTGCAGCACCAGCTGCAAGCACCCCAGACCCTGCTGGGCCTGAGCGGTGGAGACTGCAGCCTGGCCAGCCACACGCTGGAAAGCCCGTTATTGGCTGCCGAGCAGGCACACAACCCGCACGACCAGAAGCATGACCATAAGCATCAGCACGGCGATGCCGAAGCGGCCCATGACCACGACGCCGAGCACAGCGATATCCACGCCCACTACCAGTTCGACTGCCAGCAGCCAGACGCCTTGAAACAACTTGATCTGAGCGAACTGTTCAAAGCCTTCCCCGGCATGGAGAAAATTCAGGTACAACTGATCGGCCCCGCCGGCCAGCAGGGCCTGGAGCTTGGCCAGGGCAAGACCACCCTTAGTTTCTGATCTTTTTCGACCAGCAGATCGGCCGGGGCAACCCGGCCGTTTAATGTATGAGCCAAGCGCTGATAGAACTGTCCGACCTCGGTTTTGCCTGGCCCGGCCAGGCGGAGTTGCTGGACATTCCCGCCTTCACCCTGCAGCGCGGGGAGAGCCTGTTCCTCAAGGGCCCCAGCGGCAGTGGCAAGACCACCCTGCTGGGCTTGCTCGGCGGCGTGCAAAAACCGCAGCGCGGTCACATTCAGGTGCTCGGCCAGAACCTCAGCCAGCTTTCCGCCGGCGCCCGCGACCGCTTCCGAGTTGACCATACCGGCTATATCTTCCAGCAGTTCAACCTGCTGCCGTTTCTCTCGGTACGCGAGAACGTGCAACTGCCCTGCCATTTCTCGCGCCTGCGTGCGCAGCGGGCCCGCCAACGCCATGGCAGCGTCGACCAGGCCACGGTCATCCTGCTCGCCCACCTGGGCCTGGATCAGCCCGATCTGCTTGAACGACGCGCCGATGCGCTGTCCATCGGCCAGCAGCAGCGGGTGGCCGCCGCCCGCGCCCTGATCGGCCAACCGGAGCTGGTGATTGCCGACGAACCAACCTCGGCTCTGGACGCTGATGCCCGCGCAGCCTTTCTCCAGCTGCTGTTCGCCGAATGCCGCGAAGCCGGCTCCAGCCTGCTGTTCGTCAGCCATGACCAGAGCCTGGCACCACGCTTCGACCGTAGCCTGTCGCTGGCCGAGCTGAACCGCGCCACTCAACTGGCGGAGATCTGACCATGTACTTACTGCGCCTGGCCCTGGCCAGCCTGGGCAACCGCCGCTTTACCGCCCTGCTCACGGTATTCGCCATCGCCCTGTCGGTATGCCTGCTGCTCGCCGTAGAACGGGTACGTAGCGAAGCACGCGCCAGCTTCGCCAATACCATCAGCGGCACCGACCTGATCGTCGGCGCGCGTTCGGGCAGCATCAACCTGCTGCTGTATTCGGTATTTCGCATCGGCAATGCCACCAACAATATCCGCTGGGACAGCTTCGAGCGCTTTGCCGAGCACCGCCAGGTGAAATGGGCCATCCCCATCTCCCTGGGCGATTCGCACCGCGGTTACCGGGTCATGGGCACCAGCACGGCCTACTTCGAACACTACCGCTACGCCCGTAGTCAGCCTCTGCAACTGCGCGCGGGCCGCACTTTCACTGATGATCCCTTTGAGGTGGTGCTGGGCGCCGAAGTGGCCCAGGCCCTGGGTTATGGTCTGGGCCAGCAGATCGTCCTGGCGCATGGCGTGGCCCGTATCAGCCTGCTCAAGCATGACGACAAGCCCTTTAGCGTGGTCGGCATCCTGGCCCGCACCGGTACCCCGGTGGATCGCACCCTGCATATCTCCCTGGCCGGCATGGAAGCTCTGCATATCGACTGGCAAAACGGCATGCCCGCCCGCGGCGCCGCGCAGGTCAGTGCCGAGCAAGCTCGGGCCATGGACCTGCAACCGAAACAGATCACTGCATTTCTCCTGGGCCTCAACAGCAAGATCGCCACCTTCAGTCTGCAGCGCGAGATCAACGAATACCGTGGCGAGCCGCTGCTGGCGATTCTGCCCGGCGTAGCCCTGCAGGAGCTGTGGAGCCTGATGGGCACGGCGGAAAAGGCGCTGTTCGTGGTCTCGCTATTCGTCGTGCTCACCGGCCTGATCGGCATGCTCACGGCCATCCTTACCAGCCTCAACGAACGCCGCCGGGAAATGGCCATCCTGCGCTCGGTGGGTGCGCGTCCCTGGCATATCGCCGGGCTGCTGGTGGTCGAGGCCTTCGCCCTGGCCCTGGCCGGGGTGCTGCTCGGCTTGTTGCTGCTGTACCTGGGCATTGCCGGCGCCCAGGGTTATGTGCAGGCCCACTACGGCCTGTACCTGCCACTCAGCGCGCCAAATGGCTACGAGTGGCGGCTGCTCGGCGCTATCCTGGCGGCCGCCCTGCTGATCGGCTGTGTGCCAGCCTGGCGGGCTTACCGCCAATCCCTGGCCGATGGCCTGTCGATCCGCCTGTAGCGAGAGCCCCATGCGCCTGTTACCCGCATTGCTACTTTCCGGCCTGGCCTGTCTGGCCTTGGCTAGCGAACCCCGTTTACTCAACTGGAGCGAGCTGATCCCGCCAGACGCGCCTCCCCAACCCCTGCAAATTCAGCCCCTGCACGGCCTGGAACAGTTGGCGGCTGAGCTGGGCGAGCAAGCCCCAGCGGCCACACAACAGGGCATCGACGCCCCGGTGGTCAAGGCTCTGCATGGCCAACACATCAAACTACCGGGCTATATCGTGCCGCTGGATATCGACGAGCAGAATCGCGTCAGCGAGTTTCTCCTGGTCCCGTTCTTCGGCGCCTGTATCCACGTGCCACCGCCGCCCAGCAATCAGATCGTCCACGTGCGCAGCGAGCTGGGCGTGATGCTGAACGATCTCTACCAGCCCTTCTGGATCGAGGGCGCGCTGAGCGTGGAAAGCATCGACAGCGAACTGGCGCAAGCCGGTTACCAGATGCACGCCGAGAAGATCTATCCCTACGAACTGTAGGTGCATAGCACCACTTCATTGAGCCAAGTCAAAAAACTCTTTAGCAAGCTACCTAACATAGGCTCCAGTAAGAACCACCACCTGACTACGGAAGTCACTGGAGTTATCAATGAAAAAAACACTGCTCGCCACCAGCATCCTGGCCATCGCCCTGACTGCTCCCCTGGCTCACGCGTACAAGGCTGGCGACATCATTGTTCGCGCCGGTGCGGTTACCGTGGCGCCCAATGAAGACAGCAGCAATGTACAGGTTGGTGCAACTAAAGTGCCTGGCACCAAAGCTACGCTGGATAGCAACACCCAGCTGGGCCTGACCGGCACCTACATGATTACCGACAAAGTTGGTATTGAATTGCTGGCAGCGACACCTTTTAGCCACACCGTTGGTGTTAAAGGGTTCGGGCCGAGTATCGATGGTAACCTGGCCGACATCAAATATCTGCCGCCGACCCTGAGCGCCGTGTACTACCCGCTGGATTCGAACTCGGCTTTCCAGCCCTATGTCGGCCTGGGTCTGAACTACACCTGGTTCTTCGATACCAAGCTGACCAGTGCCGCCGAAGGCGTCGGCTTCAACGGTTTTGAGCTGAAGGACTCTTGGGGCTTGGCTGGCCAGGTTGGCATGGACTACATGCTGACTGACAACCTGTTGTTCAACGCCCATGTACGCTACATCGACATTGACACTACAGGCACCACTCACTTAGGCCCAACCAAAGTGAAGGTCGATGTTGAAGTCGACCCGTGGGTCTACATGGTAGCGCTGGGCTACAAGTTCTAAGCCCCGCTCCAACATGGCCAGGGCGGCAATGCCCCTGGCCATGTATGCATTGCGTGCGTTCCCCGGAAAGCGCACTCAATGGTCAGCTCCCTGGAGCTGCAAGCCGGCCACGCTTGGTGCCGGTGGTCTGAACCACAGTCCTTTGGGTATTCCCCAAGCGGCGCTTCGGCGCCGCTTTTTTATGCCGGCTTAACGCCCGAGCAAACAGGCCAGACCGTCTACCAGCGGTGTCTCCAACGGCACGCTGTAATGCGCAAGCAGGCGCCGATTATCGGCTCGCGAGTGGCGAATATCTCCTGCTCTTGGCGCAACATGCGTGATCGCTGGCAAGCGCCCCAACACCTGCTCGATCGCCCGCAACAACTGCAATAGGCTCACCGCCTGGTTGCGTCCAACATTCACCGCCCCCGATGGCACCTGCTCGGCCAGCAGAGCCTGCACCAACAGCTCGACCAGCTCGCCGACATAGAAGAAATCACGCGTCTGCTCACCATCGCCGTACACCGTGATGGGACGACCGGACAACGCCCGCTCGGCAAAGATACTGATCACCCCGGAATACGGCGAAGACGGATCCTGGCGCGGGCCATAGATGTTGAAGAAACGAAAGATCGCCGGCTCCAGAGCATGCTGCCGGGCATAAAAGTCCAGGTAATGCTCGCTAGCCAGCTTGTCGACCGCATAAGGCGTCAGCGGCGCTTTGGGCGTATCCTCGGCGATCGCCTGGCCTTCGCCGTTCTGCCCATAGACCGCCGCACTGGATGCGAACACCACACGACGGACGCCCTGCTCACGCATGGCTTCACAGACATTCAGCGTACCGATGAAATTGCTTTGGTGGGTGGCTACCGGCGCCTCCACCGAGGCCTGCACCGAGGCCACCGCCGCCAGGTGCGCCACTGCTCGACAGCCTTGCAGCGCCTGACGCACACAGGTCGCGTCAGCTACATCGCCCTGCAACAGGTGCAGGCGCGGATGCGTCAGTTGCAGGTTATCCGGCTTACCGGTGGACAGGTTGTCCAGCACGCGTACATGACAGCCTGCAGCCAGCAGGCGATCGGCCAGGTGTGAACCGATAAAGCCGGCTCCGCCGGTAATCAGGATAGGCGCATCAGTCATGTCGGAAGTAACGATCCAGCAGGGCCGGCAGGCCCGCGCGCCAGGCACGTGGCTTGATGCCGAACGTATTGAGAATTTTCTTGCAGGCCAGCACCGCGTGCTGAGGCTCTTCACCGGCATCCGGACGCGCCGCGTGCGCCTGGGCCTGCACGTCCTCGGCCTTCAATGCACGCAACTGACGCGCTTTGCCAAGCAAGGCCTGTCCCAGCACCAACGAACTGGTCGCCTCAATGCCACCATAGTGATAGGTGCCCCAGAGTGGCGCCTGGCAGTCCAGCTGCTTGAGTACCGCCAGGATCACCCGGGCGGCATCATCCACCGGGGTCGGATTACCGCGCCGGTCATCCGCCAGCCACAAGGTTGCATCGCTGGCCGCTCGCTTGAGAAAACGCCCCAGGCGCCCCTGGGGGGAGTCATCCAGTAACCAGCCAAAGCGCAGCAGGACGTGGCGCGGACAGGTCGCACGCACACACTGCTCGATACGCCACAGCGATTGGCCACGCAACCCCAGCGGACGCGCCTCATCCTTCTCGCTATAGGCCGTGGCACGCATGCCATCGAACACCCGATAGCTGGAAGGCTGCAGCAACGTGATCGCATGGTGCTTGCACAACTCGGTCAATCGCTCGATGGCTCGTTCCTGCGCGACACAGCGTGACTCGGCAAGTTGCTCCGCCTGGAACCAGTCGTCGTAGTAGGCCAGGTTGACCAGCACATCCGGACGCGTGTCGTCGATCAACTGGGTCAGACTGGCACTATCCCAACCCTGCTCGGGAGGGCGCGGCGCAAGGAAGCCGATGTCTTCTTCGGCACCCAGACGAATCAGCGCCTGCCCCAGGGCGTTACCGCCGCCGAGCAATACCAGGCGCATTTTCAGACGATTGTGCAAGGAGCCAACTCAGAACGGAATGTCATCGTCAAAGCTGTCGTAGTCGGCGGCGGGTTGCGCCGCTGGCTGCGGAGCCGGGCGTGCGGCAGCCGGCTGAGCTTCGCGCGCCGGACGTGGGGCACGAGGCGCGTCATCACCGGCATTGCCGCCACGACCGCCGAGTAGCTGCATCTGCCCGTTCATATCGACCACGATCTCGGTGGTATAGCGCTTGACGCCATCCTTTTCCCACTCGCGGGTCTGCAGGCGCCCTTCGACGTAGACTTGCGAACCTTTGCGCAGATATTCGCCAGCGATTTCCGCCAGCTTGCCGAAGAACACCACACGGTGCCATTCGGTACGTTCCTGCTTCTGGCCGCTCTGCTTGTCGGTCCAGCTGTCGCTGGTCGCCAGGGTAATGTTGGTTACTGCGTTGCCGTTGGGCAGGTA